>Ga0163144_10002612_pt1 | contig 41370 bp, 39 predicted proteins | sample OliLak19BULKMAT1_FD_123175 | JGI IMG/M metagenome (GOLD analysis project Ga0163144, IMG submission 123175) | Freshwater microbial mat bacterial communities from Lake Vanda, McMurdo Dry Valleys, Antarctica - Oligotrophic Lake LV.19.BULKMAT1 | ecosystem: Environmental > Aquatic > Freshwater >...
CTTTTTTAAGAGAATCATCCCTTCGGCGGCGCGAGATCCACCTCATCCTTCGCCAATCCCGAGACAAACGGCAATCCCTCTTCCACCCATTGCGCCATCCCGCCTGTCAAGTTCATCAGCTTTGACCAACCATTCCGCGAGAGCCCCGCGCAAGCATTTACCGACCGCACACCATGCTCGCAGCAGATCAAAATCGCCCTGTCGCAATCCTGCGGAATCTCGCCATGCCGCTCCCGCAATTCCTGAATCGGCAGCAGATAAGCCCCCGCGATCCGGTGCGATTCAAACTCCGGCGCCGTCCTCACGTCCACGACGTAACACGCGCCCTCTTTTATCATCGCCGCCGCTTCAACAGGTGAAACATTTTCGTAAACAGTGCTCATTTACTTTTGGTTTCCCCGTTCGCCCTTTCTGCGCCGTCCTCCGTGTCCTCTGTGCCCTCTGTGGTAGAAAGAGTCCGTCAGTTCCCCGCCGCAGCCACCGCCGAACTCGGTGCCGTGCCTACCGCTCCGCTGTCCGCCTCTTTCAACACTTTCACGAGGCGGTCCTTCGGCAGCACGCGCGCCCACGCGCTGAAATCGTCGGTCGTGCTCTTCTCGGACGCCGCGTCGATCTTGCGGTCCGCGTGATAAAGATCCACCAATCCTTTGATCACCTTCGGCAGGCTGTCGGGATTCAATCCCGCGGCCACCATCTTCCCCAGTGCTCCCGCGCCTTCGAACGATCCGCCCAAATACAGCGAGAACACGCCGATCTTCTGCCAGCCACCCGGCCGCGTCGCGCCCATGAATCCGATCGCCGCCGAACTGTTCTGTCCGCAATTGTTCGGGCAGCCCGAATAATGAATCGTCAAACCGCGCGGCCAGCCGCGCTCGTCGGCATTCATCATGTTCGTGATCTGCCGCGCCGACGCCTTCGTGTAAAACACCGCCTTCACGCACTCATCCAGGCCCACGCACGCAACAACGTTCGGCGACTTCTCCGCGTTCTGCAGCCGCCAGTCGAAATACTCCACCAGCGGCAGCAGCTCCTTCGCCGCCGTCTCCGTCAAATTCTGAACATGCAGATTCTGCCCCTGTGTGATGCGCACCTGAGCAGTGTGCTTTCTGCAAAAATTCACGAGCGACAAGGTATCGTCCGCGCGCGCATCCCCGAGCGGCACCATCACTTCAACGCCGTACAGCCCGTTCTTCTTTTGCTTGTAGAACGGTTCGTTCACTGCCGGCGCCCACACTTCACTGGGCCTCGCCTTGAGTTCAAATTTCGGCCGCCCGAGTTTCTGCAGATATTCTTCGAAATGCTCCTGCCAGATCTGCCGGTACTTCTCAAGGCCCCATTTCTTCACCACGAACTTCAGCCGCGCCGTCGTGCGGCTGTCGCGATTGCCATACAGGCGGTGTGTTTCCACCGTCGCCGCGCATGCCGCCGGAATCTCGCTCGCGGGAATATAGTCGAACAATTTCAATCCCAGGATCGGCTGCGCGCCCAATCCGCCGCCAACCCAGAATTCAAAACCCGGCCCTTCAGCCGCAACGCGCGCCGAATTCTTCGACGGGATTAGCCCGATGTCGTTGATGGTGTACTGCCCCGAATGCCGCAAGCAGCCCGAGATAGCGATCTTGAATTTGCGCGGCAGATTCAACACCGAGTCGTCCGCGAGGAAATGATCGTATAAATATTTTCGCAGCGGCTCCACATCGTACACTTCATGCGGGCACACTTCCGCGCACGGCACGCCGCAGATGTTGCGCACCGTATCACCGCACGCGCCTTTGCACGTCAGCCCGACGTCCTTCAGCCGCTTCAGCAGCGCGGGAGCGGACTGGATCAACACGCCGTGAAGTTCAATGTCCTGCCGCGTTGACAAATGGTTGATGCCATTGCCGAATTCGCTGGCCATGCGCGACACAGCCGCCAGCTGATCCAGAGAAATCAGCCCGCCCGAAATCTTGATCCGCACCATGAAAAATGGCGGCTGCTTCTGCTTATAAAACCCAACCCATTTCAGCCGCGTGAAATCGTCTTTCGGAATCTTGTCATAGCCTGCGGAAGCGAGCACATCGATGTCCGGCAGAATGCGGATGCGCTTAACATCTTCGTCGTGACTGGCCATGTGCCACCCTTTCGATCCTTTTCCGGCGCCCCAACTCGCAGCCGAATCAAGCTTGAATCGTATCATAACTCCATCTCGTTTCCAGTATCCCTTCCAGTGGTCAGGCATCGTGGACGCACCGCAGCCGTCTCGGCCGCGGAAGGTAAAACATGGATCATCATTTGCGTTTATTGTTTGAAGGAGGGTTTTAAATCATGCGCCACTTCATGTTGCTGCTGTTTTTTTCACCCATCGTCTTCGCCGCCACCGTCGAACTCGACAATGGCCGTATATATAGCGCTGAAATCCTGAGTCAGGACGACCGCTTTTATACATTTCGAATTAACGGCAACCTCGCCCAGATTCCCCGAGACCGCGTTGTGAACGTCAGCGAGGAAGAGAAGGTCACCCCTTCCAAAAAGGTGAACGCTGGCATCTCTATCATTGAGCCCGCCACGTCCGCCGTGGTCATGCAGGGCGTTATCAATCTGCCGCCCGTGCCCAGTCGAACCGCGTTGAATCCCCAAGCCGAGCAACCCGTCAATGTGACGTACGCTGCCGAACCTCCAATCGCGCGCATGCCCCTTCCCGAAAATCCCGCCGAGCTTCAGCGGCTGAGGACCGCCGTCGATTCATTGCGCTCGCGTTTTCCGGATCAGCGCCTTCAAGCCGAAGAGACCCTTGCTGCAACCGGCGAGTCCGGTCTGGCCGCGTTGAGCGTTTTCGGCCTGTATCACGCCAGTCCCGACGTGCGTACTCGCTCCGTTCAACTGCTCTCAAATCTGGGCGGACGCGGAGCGCTAAAAGCGCTGCTTGAAGCCTTCCACGCCGCCGCCCGTCCGACCATCCCGCCGTACCAGGTCGCTTACGTAAGAACCCTCGCCGACGAGATTTCGGCGCTGACCGGCCAAGCCTTGCGTTTCGAACCGCGCCAGGGAACGATGGGGCCTCAGATGGCCGCGCGCGCCGTGCAGTGGTGGCGCCAGAATTTTGATCAGATGCCGCCGCAGATCGGCGAACCCAGACTCGATTCCACCGATCCCAACTACGGCGCGAAACTTCGCTCTCTCAGGCAACTCGTTTTGGAGTCCAGGGAATTTGGCGGCAGCAGCTACCCGCCGGAGCTCGTCGGCCCCGCCGTTCCCCCAACGCCCGCCGAACGCACGCTGCTCGAAACCGTTCCGACCGTTCCTCGCGAAGCTGTTTTCCACCGTGATGTCCAGCCCTCAGGCGCTCCCGGATTTGATAAAATCCCCGGCCCCGAAAGCACTCAACCCGGCCTCAACCGCGCCCGCGACTACGCGGACCGCCTCCGCGAAACCCGTTAAAAAACCGAGTAAAAAAGCAGCCCGCAAGGGCTACTTTTTTGACCCGAAACCCGAAACCCGTCAAGGCTTTTGCGCCCCAGTCGTCAGCAACTGAATCGAATACAGCGACGTGCGCGCCGTGATAAACAGTGTCTTCTTGTCCTCTCCGCCAAAGCACAAATTCGCCGGCGGCTCCGGCACGAGGATTTTAGCGATCAGCGCGCCTTCTTTATTAAACACCTGCACGCCTTCCTGCGCGCTGGAATACACGCGCCCGTCGCTGTCGCAACGAATTCCGTCCGGCGCGCCCTTGTCGATCGCGCAGAATACTCTTCCATTGGCTAGCGTCCCGTCGTCGTTCACGTCAAACACGCGAATGTGCCGCGGCTTGCCCGAATCGGCGACATAGAGCTTTTTCTCGTCCGGCGAAAAACACAGCCCGTTGGGCTTGTCGCAATCATCGATCACCGCCTTCACCGTTTTTGTCCTGGGATCCAGCCGGTACACGTACTGCTTCGGCTGCTCCTGCTTCTCGGTTTTCGGAATGCCGTACGGCGGATCGGTGATCCACAGCGTGCCGTCGGATTTGATCGCGACATCGTTCGGCGAATTCAATTTCTTGCCTTCGTACGCATCGGCTAGAACCGTGATGCTGCCATCCTTTTCCGTGCGCGTCACGCGCCGCGTGGAATGCTCGCAGCACACCAGCAGCCCCTCCGGCGTCAAAAAAGTTCCATTCGTGTGGTGGCTCGGATTTCGAAACGTGCCATGCCCGTCCTTGGCGCTCCACTTCATCAGCGCGTTGTTGGGAATGTCACTATAAACCACCATTTTTTCCGCCGGAATCCACACCGGTCCCTCCACAAACTTCATCCCCGAAGCGAGCTTCTGAACCTTCGCGTCCTTTCCCACAATCTTCGCAAACTCCGCCTCATCTTTGATCTCAAATTCCGCCGCGCTCACTCCCACGCACACCACCAGCAACAGAAATCCAAACCTCATAACCGATCCCCTCCTCTAGTATTTTCCATTAGTTGTTTCCGCCCAACCAAAGCCTTGTATCGCATGAGTCGCATCTACTAGCCCCCGGCTTCAGCCGGGGGTTGCGCGAGAAAAACAGTTTGTCAACACCCCGTTCACGGGGGTTATTGAGCTAGCGAATTTGAAAATCAGGAACGTGTAACGCCCGTAAACGGGCGTCAACATTCAGGTTTCTTCACGACCCCCGTCTAAAGCCGGGGGCTATGAAACAGCTGCGACTGAAAAGACACCAAGCTCAATTGTGTCTTCGTGTCAAAGCCGTTCAGTTTCTACTGCTTTTTGGCCGCCACTTTCTCCACGAAAATCCCCGTCGCGTTCACCAGCAGCCGACCGCCTTCACGGTCCGCCACTTTTCCCTTCACCACGAGGACGCTCAGTGCATCGATTCCACTCACGCCTTTCAATTCCATCTTGAGCGGCTTGCCGTCCGCGCCAACGAGTTGCACCGTGGCTGTGTTCTCCTTCAGCGTCTCCGGTGTTTCGCAGCACAGATCCCACGGCAACGGACAGTTGTCGCCCGGCCGTTCGCTGCAGGCCAGAAGTTTCGTATCCGCCATCACAAAAATGGCGCGCTGCGGCACAAAAACATCCGCCGCGCCGGCCACGCGACCTTTTAGCACCACCTCATCGCCCGCCTTCGCGTCCTTCTTCAGCACCGAAATATCTTTCGCGCCCGCCGGCGCCTCCTTTAAGAGCACTCCATCGGGCAGCGCCGCCGCCACCGCCGGCGTTTTGCCCGTATCCGGCGCCGCAGTAATCGGCTTCGTTCCGCCGCCTCCGCAACCACTCAGAATAAAAATCGAAACACTCATCAGACTCAAAACAAAACCTTTTAATGTAGTCAACATGTTCTCCTTTTTAGAAAGTCATTCGAATTCATAACCCCAAACCCCAAACCCGGCCGTCACGTCGCCTTCAACGATTCCGCCACCGGCAACCGCAAGCACCGCCACGCCGGCGGCAGCGCGCCAATAATTCCCAGCGCCAAGCCGGCGACCAGTCCCGCCGCCAGCACCGGCCCGTCCATCACCAATCCAAACGCGCCCATCGAAAACCGCACCGCCAGTCCATCCAGCAGCACCAATCCCAGCAGCGCCGCCAGCAGCGAACCGGCCGCCGCCGCCAGCATCGATTCCTGCATCAGGCTCACGATCAGCGCAAACCGGGAAAATCCCAGCGCCTGCAGCGTGCCCAGTTCGCGCACCCGCGCCGCAAACGCCGCATACATCGTATTCAGTCCGCCGAAGAGTCCGCCGATGGCAATCAAGGTCGCCGTAATCCACACGATACTTTGCACGGGCCGGTAAAACTCCAGAAGCTTACCGTAATATTCCGATTCCCACATCGCCGAAAGTTCCAGGTCCAGCCGCTGCTTGGTGAACGCCGCGACATCCGCGAACTCGCCCTCCCCGAGAGTCAGCACAACGCACGACAGATTGTCGCGCTTGGCCGCCAGCTGCAAATCTTTCAGCGGGCACCACAGCTCCGCCTCCATCACCGTCCCCGGCGCCTCGAACCGTCCGCTGATCGTCCACAGCCGGCCGTCGAACCAGACTGATTTTCCAATCGCCAGACGGTTATCCGGCAGACCCATTTTCGCCGACGCCAGCCGACCCGCCAGAATTTCGCCCTGCCCTGGCGAGCGGCCGTCCGTGATTCTCACCTGCGGATGCACCAAAAAAGCCGCCGTCGTGATGCCGCGCAGCAGCGTCAAATGCGTCACCTCCGAATCGCTGCTCTCCTTTACCAGAGACGCCATATGAACTTCGGGCGACACATAATGCACACCCAATTGTTCCTTTATTCCTTCAATGCTTGCGATGGCAATGTTGCCCACGCCCGGTTGAATCTCGCTGCGTTCCAGACTCTCTTCGCTCCCCGCTCCGAGCAGCACCACATTCTTGCCGCTTCCCGACACGCTCAAACTTCTTTCCATGCCGCGCACAAACGCCGCCGCCGCCAGCACCATCATCACCACCAGCGCGCTCCCCGCAATGCTCAAGCCCAGCCGCAACGGATGCCGCCCCAGATTCCGCACCGCATATTCCCAAGGCAATAATCTCATCGCATCATCTCATTCCTAAAAAGGTAACCGTACCGCAGGCTTCCAGCCTGCCCGCCGTTGGGATAAGGTGCTAACCGTTTAGGCTTCTTCGTGTCTTTGAGTCTTCGTGTTGAAGCCCTTGCCGTTAGATCGCCCGGAACGATTCCACAATTTCACGCCGCGAGGCCTGCCACGCCGGAACCAATCCCGCTAGAATCCCCAGCAGCACCGTGATCGCCATGCCGCGAATCACCACGTCCGAACCGGCCTGAAAATTGATGCTCAACCCTTCGTTGGATAAACTGAATTGCCCCCACCGCAGCACCGCCAGCGAAATCGCAATCCCCGCCGTGCCGCCGAGCAGGCTCAGCACCAGCCCTTCCAGCACGATCAGGCGCGCGATCAGGCTGCCGCGAAAACCCAGCGTCTGCAGCACCGCATGCTCGCGCACGCGATCCTGCACCGACAGAATCACCGTGTTCGCCACAAGCGCCAGGACAGCGAACACACAGCCCACGCCCAGCCAGCGCGTGAAGCCGATCAGCTCCAGCAGATCGCCCGCCGCTCGCGCCACGAACGCTTTCTCCGAACGCGTGGCCGTCGGCTCGGATTCCGTTTTGAATTCCAGATCGATCGCTTCGGCGATGCCCTTCAGATCCCGCGGATTTTCAACCTTCACGTTGTACTGCGTCACCACGCCGAGCCCCTTCGATCCCGGCGCGCGCTGCAGAAACGGCAGATGCACATACGCCACATTCTGATCCTGCGGCTCATCGGAATCCACGATTGCCGCGACGCTCACGGTGATGCCATTCGCGTCAAACCGGTCGCCGACTTTCAACCCCCGCCGCGTCGCCAGCGTCTTGCCCACCAGCGCCGCATCGGTGCGCTTCTTCCACTCCTCCACCGACCCGCTGACAATCTTAAATCCCGGCGCCTGTGCCGACGAAAAAATCTCGGTCGGCACGCCGCGAAACGTCACCACATCCAGGCTCGTGCGGCAGTTGCTGACGACGATGGTCATCGGCACCGCGCTTTTCACGCCCGGAATTTTTTCGATTCGACTGAGGTACCGCTCCGGCAGCCGGCTCGTGAACGGGCAAAACCGGTTCTCGCGGTACACAATCAGCGTCGTCTCCGCCGCGTTCGCCTCCGTCGCCTCGCGCATCCCGCTCTGCATCGCCTCGATGGTGCAGAACAAAAACATCGCCGTCGCCACGCCGCCAACGGTCAACAAGCTCCGTGTCGGATTGCGATACACCTGTTTGAAAATGACCGGCAAAAATTTTGGACTGATCATAAATCCTTCCTTGGCGGTCTCGGCGCCTTGGCGTTCTTGGCGAGTCTTAAACTCCAGCGCTCAACGGCACGCTCGTTTCCAGCCGGCCTTTTTCCAGATGCAGCGTCCGCTGTGCCGCCGCCGCCGTCTTCGGATCGTGCGTCACCATGATTATCGTCTTTTTGAATTCCGTATTCAGCCGTTTCAGAAAGGCCATCGTGGATGCCGCCGCGTCCGCATCCAGATCGCCCGTCGGTTCGTCCGCGACCAGGATTTTCGGATCCGTCACAATCGCGCGCGCAATCGCCACGCGCTGCTCCTGCCCGCCGCTGAGCTGCCTCGGGAAATGATCGTGCCGGTCGGCCAGGCCCACCATTTCAAGCGCCAGCGCGACCTTGGAGTGCCGCTGCCGCGACGAGTAGCTATGCAGCAAAAGAGGCAGCTCCACGTTCTCATACGCCGTCAAAACCGGCACCAGATTGTAGAGCTGAAAAATGTAACCGATGTATTCGGAACGCCACGTGGCCAGCTCCGAGCGCCCCATGGAACTCAGTTCGCGGCCATCGATTTTTAGACTGCCAGAAGTCGCCTTGTCGATGCCGGCGATCAAGTTCAGCAGCGTCGATTTGCCGCTGCCCGACGGCCCCATCAGCGCGAGGAACGTCCCGGCCTCGACATCCAGATCGAGATCCTTCAGCGGCGTGATCAGGGTCTCGCCCTTCGTGAAGGACCGCGTGAGTTTCCGGCACTCAATGAGCGCCATGGTCGGCCCCTCCGCTGTTCTGCTGGGTCACATCGATTTTCATGCCTTCACGCAGCGAACTCGGATCGCCCTCGATCACGAAGTCGCCCGGCTGCAATCCCTGCGACACCTCGACCCAACCTTTGTCCTTCACCGAACCCAGTGTCACGATCTTCTGCATCGCCACACTCCGTCCTTTGTCCACGATCCAGACGAACGATTGCCCACTTCCATTTTTGTGAATCAGCTTTTCCGGCACGAACGCGCGGGCCGTCGGCGCGGCGGCGTCTTTCGTTTCTGCCTGGCTGACCGAGATAAACTGCACGCGCGCGAGCATCTCCGGCTTCAACTCCGGCGCCGGATCCTCCACAGTGACTTTGACTTGCAGCGTATTTTTTTGCAGATCGGCTTCATGCAGAATGCGCGTCACTTTGCCCTTGAACGTCGTGTCCCGCAGCACCTCCACAACGATCGACGCATCCTGGCCCACGGTCACCCGCGCCGCTTCCGCCAGCGGCACATCCACGCGCACTTGCAGGCTCTTGGGACTATAAAAGCGCAGTGCGCGCGCCGAATTCATCTCCTGCCCCGTCATCATCAGCTTCGCGCCCGGCTCCGTCAGCCGCGCCATCACCACGCCATCGGCCGGAGCGCGCACTTCCATTCGCGCCAGTTTCAGCTCCTGCATATCGCACTCGGAGATCACCTTCGCCAGCAGCGCTTGGGCGCGCGCCACTCCCGCGCGCGCTTCGTCAAGTTCCCGCGTTTCTTTGATACGCAGCTTGCGGTCCTCCCGCGCTGCGAGCCATTCGGCCTGCTGCTGTTTGAATTTTGCATCGAGCAGCGGTTTTTTCGTCTGCGCCACCGCTACTTGCGCCTGCTGTATCTTCAAACGCAAGCGCGTCTGAATTTTTTGGAACTCCGGGATGGCGTTGGCCTGGCTCGCAATATTTTCGCGCCGAAGCTGCTCCTGCAATTCTTCAACGCGCGCCGTCTCCACAAGTATCTCCGCTTCAACCTGCGCCCGCATCGCTTCGGTTTCGGCCAGCGCACCCTCGGCCACCGTCACTGCCTTGATCTGTTCGAACGGATTCTCCCAATTGCGTTGCGCGGCTTTCAACGCGGCCTCAGCCGCAGCCACTCCCGCCTCCGCCTCCAGATGTTCCGCGCGCGCGCGCGCCGCGCCCAGCCGCGCCTCGTCATCGATCATCCGCGCGACAACCTGCCCGGCTTTGATCGGCTGCCCTTCCAGCACCAGCATTTCCTTGACGATGCCATCCGTGAGCGCCGAGACATACGAAGGAAAGGGATCCGGCTCGATCCAGCCCGCCGCCTGAAACGCCACGCCGCTGCGGGTCATGCCCGCCGAACTTTTCACGATCACCGCGACAGCCGTGACCGACTTCGCTGGCCACACCGTCTCGCGCGCGGCGTACCCTAGAGCCCCCGAAAAACTGACGATCACCGCAACGGGCACCAGCACGCGCGTCTTCCATTTGGATTTGGGCTCTGGCACGGCTGTTCGTTCGTCGCGCGCAAGGACGCTCAAATCAACTTTCTGGTTATGCATATTGCCGCCTTCTGCCGGGAGTGGGGGATGCTAAATCATTTCTTGCCGGGACGTGCAGGCACGTTCGGGAAACGACTTTGGCGTGGCAGAGCGGTCGATTAAATATTCAGACGGGAATGCTGTTGTAAAACGTCGGATTGCAATGGCGGCCCCGTGGACTGCACCAGAGCGCGCTCACTAGGCTGGAGCGAAAACGGCGGATCGGCGCCCGGTGCCAGGAGCGGCGGCACATCGAAACCGATTTCCGAATCCACTTTCTGGCTTGGGACAATCTGCGGCGACTCACCGTGGCGTAGCGTCCGCTCAATCGGATCGCAACACGACGAATGAATAATAAGGGGGAGTTTGGCCGATGGTTGTGCTCTGCAGCACGCCGTCACGAAGCCGCTTTCATCGTAGCAGCATGTTTCGTAGCTGATGAGCCGCTGCGGCAGAAGCAGGTTCGCCGTGATGGCTGAGATGGCTAAAAAAAGCAGGCACAAGCGGTTCATAACATCAGTAATGTACCCGCCACCGCCACGAATTTCAAGATTAAGTATATTTATGGCGAGTACGGTGATGACGCTTTTGCTTTGCTGCGATGGACTATGCTCTCGGCACTGTCGGAATCTTCGCGGGCACGATTGGGTCTCGGCTTCACCGACCCGGATGGATCAGGGTGGATTGCAATGGCGGCGGGAACACCTGTCCCCGGGAGAGGACGGGCGGAGATCTCTAGTTTTCCCCTTTCCGTTCTCTGCGCCTCCGCGTCTCTGCGGTGAAAAAAAATTGTCGACGCCGATTATTTGCCTGAGCCCGCTCGGGCGCGCGTTAAGTTCGCCGCAAAGCAGCCTGTCTTTTCAGCGGCATCACAGTAATAATTCAGAGCGAATGAAAATCGCACTCGATATTTCCAGCGCCGCCCGGCGGCAATCCACCGGCGTGGCCATGTACATTCGGCGCATGGTCGCGGCGTTCGCGCGCGGGGGGCAGGGGCATGACTTCGCGCTCGTGACTCGCGCCTCCCGGCTGAAAAACCTGCTGCACCTGTCGCCGCCGCCGGCTGAAAATTTTTCAAACAAGCTCGTGATCGAAGGGCTGCATCCTTTCTTTGCGCGCTCGACCGATATTTTTCACGGGCTGGACTCACGATTGCCGGGCAACTGGATGAAAGCAAAAACGGTCGTGACCATTCACGATGTGTTTTCGGCGCTGCAATCCACCGAATTCGCCACGCCGGAATTCCGTGCGATGAAGCGCAAGCGCTATCAGGAATTGATGCAGCGCGCCGACCGCATCGTGTGCGTGAGCCACTGCGTGAAGCGCGACGTCCTGGAGACGTTGAAGCCGGACCCGGCGAAGCTGCGCGTGGTTCACGAAGCCGGCGGAGATGGTTTTTCGCGGCGTTCACCGGATGAGATTGCAGCAGTCCGAAAAAAGTACGGGCTTGAACGGCCGTACTTTGTTTTCGTCGGCAGCATCAACAAACGTAAGAATGTACCGGCGCTTGTGGAAGCGTTCTCTCTCGCCAACAAAGGGAAGGGAGAATTCGATTTCGCCATCGCGGGCCGCATCGGTTTTGGCGGCGAGCAGATACGCGAGGCGATCGCGAAAACAGGATTGGGCGACGCCGTCAAGTTGCTCGGCTACATCCCCGATAGCGACGTGCCAGCGCTCTACAGCGGCGCGCACGCCCTGCTCTTCGCAACGCTTTACGAGGGCTTCGGAATTCCGGCGATTGAGGCCATGGCGTGCGGCTGTGCGGTGATCGGCGCGACGGTCGGGAGCTTGCCAGAAATCATCGGAGACGCAGGTGTGCTGGCGGATCCGACCTCCGTCTATTCGATCGCGGCGTGCATTGAAAAATTGATGTGTGATAGCGCGCTGCACGCATCCTGCCGGGAGCGCGGACTGCAGCGGGCTCAGCATTTTTCATGGGACAAGGCGGCGCGGAGTTGCCTCGCTATTTATAGCGAACTAATTTAGGCGGCGAATTAGGCCGCGTATTTGCCACTGAATGAACGGCGCGCGGCACGGATGTGCCTGCTGCGTGCCGGTCTGAAGTGGAGAGCTTTCCCATGTGCGAATCTTATTTTCTTCCTGACAAAATGGCGGCAAGCAGAGCAATAAGCGCGCTCGCGCTGCTTGGCGCGATACTCTTCGCAGGCGCGCTGCGTGCCGGTGAAAATACGGGAGGAACACTCGTCGGAGTGACCCAGGTTCGTGTTTCCAATGGCGTGACACAAAACGACATTGTTCAAATCGACGAAGCCACGGGAACGGTTACTCGCGTGAACGCAGTTCCCGCCAGCGCCAGTGTTGAGCGGTCTGGCGTGAATGCGATTGATGGTTCAGGCGCGCGGCTCTTTATAGTGCGGGGTGACGGCGTTTCCGATCGATTGGTGACGCTCGACGCATCGACCGGCGACGTGCTGGCAGAGGCGCCGCTCGCCACGCGAATCAGTCATCTCGTGTTCGACCCCGGCAACGCGAGGGTGCTCGGCATCACGATCGGAGACGAACGCGGCGTTGGGCAGATCGTCGAGATCAATACTCAGACGGGCACATTCACCGCACTCGGCTCCATTGGCGGAACGGACGTGGGACGCTTGGAAGAGGTGGGCGTCGACGCGCTCGACTCCGCCGGCGCCCGATTTTTCGTCACGTCGCGACTGCTGGACGGTTCGCGCCGATTGCTGGCTATCAATATGGAGACCGGCGGCGTCCTGAGCAACGTTCCGCTGACGCGTCGACTTTTGCATATGGCGTTCAGTGCGCGGCAGGGAGATCTCGTGGCCGTGACGGAGCCCACGGCGGGAGAGACCGGCACGTTCAACGACCTCGTTCGCATTAATCCGGCGACAGGCGCCGAGACAGTTCTGTCTACAATCGGCGATGTCGCTCTGACGTTTGCGCACCCGGGAATGGACGCCGTTGACGCGCGGAGCGGCCAGTTTTTCGTGACGCGTTTCAATCGCGAAAGCGATCAGTTGCTCTCGATTGATCTCTCGTCCGGCGCGATCGGTACCGCGGTGGCGTTGAGCGTGACGCTCACGCACCTGGCCGTGGTGTCGCCCAGTGCCGCTCCGATTTTCAGTGGTAATCTGGTTGCTGGAGGCAATACCAACGCGCCCTTCCTCGTTACCGTAACCGCCACCGGGAATCCGGCGCCGGTGATCGTCGTGCCGCCGAACGCCTTCGCATTCCTCGTGGCGGAACAGTCCTCGGGAACGACGACGACCGCCGTCCTCAGCGTGTTCTCTCTGGTCGGAGGCACGGTCTCGATTCCACTGATCGCGCGGAATAGCGCGGGCGCGGTACTCGGGAATTTGCAAATCACATTCTTGCCATCCAGCTTTTTTGTTCCGCCTGCCGTCTTCACAACGTTTGGGTTCGTCAGCCCCACGTTCGCTTTCGGAACCCAGAGCTCGTTATTCAATTTTCCACTCTTAACAGACAGCCTGTTTCCTGTTGCGATATCGGCGAACGCACTGCCAGTCGGGCTGACCCTAATCGACAACGTCATCAGCGGAACGCCGACGCAGTCTGGAAGTTTTGTCGTCCGTCTTAGTGCCGAGAACGGCAGTGCATCGGCGACACAGGAACTCACCATCAACATCTCCAGCGCTGAAATTTCGCCCGGCATCAGCACGGGACCGGGTTCGCAAGTGGTCCCTGACGTCTCGCTTGCTCTGAACGTGCGGCGGCTCGACCTGCGCTTGAATTTTGCGGGTGGCAGCCGCGACTCGCTGCGCTTCTCCGGAATACTTGACGCGCCGCGCGGATTCACGGTTCAAGGTGAACTCGTCACGCTCGATTTTGGCGGCCTGCTGATCTCCGGAACCGCCGACCGCCTCGGCCAATTGCGAACGGCGCAAAGCAGTGTTCGCCTGCGAATCAAAAAGACGCCGCGAAGTATCCTGGGTCAGCAGATTTTGATTGACGTCACACAAGCGAAATCATCGCTGAGCCCGGTGTTGTCCGCGACGTTTGAGAATGTTGCCGCGATCAATGCTCCGCGAACTTTTCCCATATCGGTTACCATCGGAACAGCGTCCGTGCGCTCCGATGTCTCCTTGATTTACAATGCCTCGGCGGGCCGAAGCGGAAAGGCGTCGACCCGGTAGAAGTGGCTCAGCCTTTTTCAAGAAAACGCTGAATGCCCGGCACCGGCCGTTGATCGAAAATATACTCAGGAGTTCCCTGGGCGGCGATGAGGCCGCCTTCCATAAAGATCACGCGGTCCGCGATGTCGCGCGCAAAATCCATATCGTGCGTGACGAGAATCAGAGTCATGCCTTCAGAAGCCAGCTCGCGAATAACCTTCAAGACTTCTTTAGTGAGAACGGGATCGAGCGCTGAGGTGGCTTCGTCGAACAGCATCACATCGGGATTCATCGCCAACGATCGCGCAATGGCCACGCGCTGCTGCTGCCCGCCGGAAAGCGTCAGCGGATCGCACGGATGCTTCTCCCAAAGTCCGACTTTCCGCAACGTTGATTCCGCAATCGCGCGGCATTCCTCCGCGGATTTTTTTTGAACGTGACGCGGACCGCTCATCACGTTATCCATGACCGAAAGATGCGGAAATAAATTGAAGCGCTGAAAAACCATTCCCACCTGGCGCCGCAGCGCTTGCGCCTGTTCCTGTTCATGGCGCGCCGGATGATAATTTTCCGGGCGGCCTTCGCTGACGACTTGTCCTTTCAGCAGAACCCGCCCACTCTGAAATTGCTCCAGCAGATTCAAGCAGCGCAGAAACGTGGATTTGCCGCAACCGTTCGGCCCCAGAATCACGAGAACTTCGGCCTTCGCCACCGCGAGGTCAATGCCGCGAAGCACCTGCATCGGCCCAAAGTTTTTTTTGATGCCTTCGGCGACGAGAATCTGATCCACCGGTCCCGGCGCGCCCGCGTTTTTAATGAGTAATTTTGCGGGAGTCATCGCTAATGTCCGTGAACGGTGTCCAGATGCAGTTCGGGCATGCCCTTCGCCTTCAAGCGGCGTTCAATGTACTTGCCCAGGTAGTAACACGGCAGGGAAAGCGTAAGATAAAAAAACGCCGCGACCACCAGCATCTCCGCAACGCTCGCCCGCGCTTTACCGACACTCTGCGCCACCGTCAGAAGTTCCTGCACACCGATGACACTGACGAGGCAACTGTCTTTGAGCATCGCAATCACATCATTGATTACAGGCGGAATGACAATCTTGAAAGCCTGTGGCAGCACCACGCGGAAAAACGCCTGACGCTCGCTCATGCCGATGGACAGCGCCGCTTCACGCTGACCCGTGTCGATAGCCTGAATTCCCGCGCGATGGATCTCCGCCTCGTACGCCGCATAATTTCCGGCCAGGCACACCACACCGACGTAGAACGCATCGAAGGTCAACGCGTCCGTGCCCCACCGCACGCCCAATTGCGCCAGTGAAAAGTAAACAAGGTAGAGCTGCACCAGCAGCGGAGTGCCGCGCACAATCTCGATGTAAAGCGCCGCAGGCCACGCGAGCAATCGGTGGCGGCTGGAACGCATCATCGCAAGCGCCAACCCCAGGCACACCGCCAGCGGCATGCTCATCAAGGTCAGCAGGAGCGTATTTCCAGCGGCCGAAATGAACCGTTGCAGAACCTGAGGTTGAAACAAAATGTCGATGGCTTTGCCTTGCCTCCGCCGCGCGCGCAGTTTCGATTATCGCTGCGCGGCGCCTCAAAAAGTGTCTACTTCTTTTCTTCGACGCCGACGTCTTTCTGTTTCGCGTCCAGGAGATTCCATTTTTTGTAGATCGCGGCGAGCTCTCCATTCTTCTTCATGATCTCCAGCACGCGATTGATTTCATCCAGCAACGCCTTGTCTTCTTTGCGCACAGCCACGGCGTAGCGCCCCGGGCTAAGCGTCTGCGGAACATTGAAAAGCTTGGCATTCTGTCCCGCATAATGCGCCGCAATCAAGCTCTCCTGCAGCACGGCATCCACGCGCTTGACGAGCAGATTGTCGTACGGCGTCAGCGAATCGGCATGGCCGGTGATCTGATCTGCCTTGAACCCCGCTTTGGTCAGAACGTTATTGGCCTCGGCGCCATTCAGCGTGCCGATTTTTTTGCCCTTCAAATCGTCGAGGCTCTTGAACTTGTCCTTATCCTCCGCGCGCACCGTCAATTGCTGCTCGTAGAGATAATAAGGAGAGGAGAATGCCACAACTTTGGCGCGTTCGTCGTTGATCTCTATTCCGTTGATGACCATGTCGGAGCGCTTTGCCAGCATGTTGTCGAGCAGACCGTCCCAGGCCGTCACCACCAATTCGTGTTTAACGCCCATATGTCCGGCCAGCTTGTCCATGATCTCAACTTCGAATCCGACCACTTTTCCGTCTTTATCCGCATAGACGAAGGGGGCGCCGCCATCCTTGTCCGCACCCCACTTGATCACACCGGCACTTTTGATTTTCGTCAGCACGTCCCCGCCGCCGCTGCCGCATCCTGTCACAAAAAAGACCGTGCTGATCACGAATAAAAGGCTCAAGGGAAGAATTCCAAGTCGGATCATCGTCACGGTTCTCCAACTTCAAAAAAAGGCCATGTGTCGACTTGGGGAGGCCATCGCCTGCCCGGATTTGCGCGTTTAATTCGGACACGCACTAGATTGCCGTAAAGTTCTGCGTATTCTCTTTAAAGTTCAAGCGCGACGCAAGCGTAAACCCAGTAGGCGCATGCAGCGAATTCAATCGCGCGGCTGAATTTTGAAGCCTTTGCAGATTCGAGCATCTAAGTAATGGGTAGTCGGTAGAAGTCTGCAACCTAAAAATTTTACAGGAGCCACTCCGCCGCTATGAGCGTCGACGTATCCAAAATCAAAGAGCAGGTCCTCAAACAATCCGAAGATCTTGAGCGCGTTAAAACGGAAGTCCGAAAAGTCCTGGTCGGTCAGGATGTCATGCTTTCGCGCCTGCTCATCGCCCTGCTGACCGGCGGCCACGTGCTGCTGGAAGGCGTGCCGGGACTTGCGAAAACAACGGCGATCAAAGCGCTCGCCAGCGCCATCCATTGTAAATTCAACCGCATTCAGTTCACGCCGGATTTGCTTCCCGCGGATTTGATCGGAACGCTTATTTACAATCCGCGCGATGGTAATTTTACAACAAAGAAAGGCCCCATCTTCGCCAACTTGATTCTCGCTGACGAAATCAATCGCGCGCCATCCAAAGTTCAGTCGGCGTTGCTTGAAGCCATGCAGGAACACCAAGTCACCATCGGCGATCATTCGTATGTTCTGGAAGAGCCCTTCCTTGTCCTCGCGACGCAGAACCCCATCGAGCAGGAGGGAACGTATCCACTTCCCGAAGCGCAGGTCGATCGCTTCATGCTCAAAGTCGTCGTCGGTTATCCCAGCAAGGCAGAGGAACGAAAAGTCGTAGATACCGTCCTTGATGAGATCCGCCGCGAGGTCAAACCCGTCCTCGAACCGCAGCAGTTGATCGACATCAAAAAAACGGTGAACTCCATTTACATGGACGATAAGGTGAAGGATTACGTGCTCGATGTCGTCAGCGCGACGCGAAATCCCAAGGCCTACAACATGAAAGAACTGGAGCCGCTGATCGAATACGGCGCATCGCCGCGCGCCTCCATCAATCTCTGTCTGGCCGCGCGCGCCAACGCGTTTCTCTCCGGGCGCGGCTACGTCACGCCGCAGGACGTCAAGGAAATCGCCTACGACATTCTGCGCCACCGCCTCATCCTCACCTTCGAGGCCGAAGCCGAAGAAAGAACGCCCGACGACGTCGTGCGAAAAATTCTGGAATCCGTCCCGGTACCTTAAAAGAAACATGCCTCGTGATTTAGCCGAAGTCTTGAAAGAGGTGCGACGCATCCAGATCGTCGCCAACCGCCAGGTCAATGACCTCCTGGCCGGCGAGTACCTCAGTGTTTTCAAGGGACGCGGCATGGAGTTCGACTCCGTTCGCGAGTACGTGCCGGGCGACGAAATCCGCAGCATCGATTGGAACGTCACCGCGCGCACCGGCGTGCCCTACGTCAAAAAGTTCAGCGAAGAGCGCGAGCTCACGGTACTGATGGCCGTCGACATTTCGGCCTCCGGTTCATTCGGATCGCTGCGCCTGAGCAAAATGGAAACCGCAGCCGAAGTCGCGGCGGTATTGATGTTCAGCGCGCTGAAAAATCACGACAAAGTGGGACTCGTTCTTTTCGCGGAAGACGTCGTGAAATACATTCCGCCGCGGAAAGGCCGAGCCAATGTTCTTCGGCTCATCCGCGACTTGCTCTCGATGGATTCAATCAAGGCGCCGACGAACATTCCGCGCGCACTGGAATTCATCGGGCGTGTTCAGCGCCGCAAATGCGTGGTGTTTCTGATGAGCGATTTCCTGGGGCCCGATTGTTCGCAGTCGCTGGCGATCGCCAATCAACGCCACGATGTCGTCGCCGTCACACTCTCCGATCCGCGCGAGAGGAGTCTGCCCGATGTGGGTTTTTTGACGCTTCGCGACGCTGAGACCGACGAAATTCTGGAACTCGATACGCGGCACGCCAAAGTGCGCGATCTCTTTGCGCAGGCCGCGGCGCGCCGCGACGGGCAGCTCAGCTCGTGGCTGCGTCGCGCCGCCGTGGACCGTCTCGACATCCGCACCGATCAATCCTATTCGATGAGCCTGCAAAAATTTTTCCACATGCGCGAACGGCGGATGCGATGAAAAATCACGTGCTCATTTTTTTAGTGTTCTCCGTGTTCTTCGCTGGCTGCGAGAAGCAGAAATCGGGCGCGGAAAACGTTGAACAGAAAATCGACGCCATTGAACAGGTCGCGGAAAAAGGCCCCGTAAAAATGAAGGTGCGCATCTGGCCCAAGCGGCCGCGTCTTTCAGATACGCTCGATCTGGAAATCACACTGGAATCGCTACCGGACGTGGACGTCAAACCGCCGGAGTTCGGTCAGGCCGTCGGTGATTTTGTTGTGCGCGATTATGTTGAGAAAAATCCGAAGCAGGAAGCGGGCAAGAGCGTTCGACAGCTACGCTACAAGCTCGAACCCACGCTGGCTGGAATCCATTTGATTCGTTCCATCGCCGTTGAATTTGTCGACAAGCGGGCGGCATCTGAGAATAAAACGGAACCCGTCCTCCTTGAGACTGAGCCGCTCGAAATCCACGTCACGTCGGAACTCGGCGATCAGAAACCCAGCCTGTCCGATCTCGCGCCGATGCAGCCGCCCAAGCCGCTGCCCAGCGAACCGATCTGGATTTGGCTGGCCGTCGCGGCCGGCATTCTGGCGCTGATCGTTACCGCCGTCATGATGCGAAAGCGCTACCAGAACCCCGCCGTGGCGCGACTCATCCGGAAAACACCGGATGAAATCGCTCACGCCGAATTGAAGATTCTGCTCGCTGAAAACCTGCACGGCCGCGGCGAATTTCGCGATTTTTACGTGCGCCTCACCGGCATCGTACGGCGTTTCATCGAAGGCACCACGGGACTGCGCGCGCCGGAACAGACCACCGAAGAGTTCTTACGCGACATGCAATCCAAACAAATTTATCCGCGCGAGCGTTCCGAGCAGCTGGCGCAATTTCTCGAGGCGGCGGATATGGTCAAGTATGCGGCGCAGCAACCAGGCTTGCGGCAGATCGAAGAATCGATCGCGCGCGCGCAGGAATTCATTGGCATGTCATCGGCATTGCGTCCGATGCCCGAGGCGCTTCTGAAACAATGATCGAGGCTTTCCGTTTCTATTCGCCCCTGTGGTTCGTTCTCGCGCCGCTCGCGATTGCCAGCGTGTGGTGGATGCATCGCCCGCGCCATCGCGCCGCCGCGATTTTCTCAAGCCTGGCCGATCTGAAACATCTGCCCGTAACACTGGCTCAACGCGCGCGCCGCCTGTTGCCGTTTATTTACGCCACCGGATTGATACTCCTGGTCGCGGCATTGGCCCGTCCGCAATCCGGGAAATCCGAATCGCGCATCAACACCGAAGGCATCGCGATTGAACTGGTCATCGACATCTCCGGCTCCATGGAAGCGCTCGATTTTGAAGTGAAGGGCAAAGCCGAAAACCGGCTCACCGCGGTGAAGCACGTCATTCGTCAATTCGTCTTCGGCTCTAAAGAAAGTGGTCTGAAGGGCCGCCGCGACGATCTCGTCGGCCTCGTCGCATTTGGCGGATTTGCTGACGGAAAATGCCCGCTGACACTCGATCACGGCGCGCTGATGGACATCGTGGATGGCCTCGAAATTCCGCGCGCCATTCGCGACAAGCGCGGAACCGTTATCAATGCGAACACACTCAATGAAGACCTGGCGACCGCGATCGGCGACGGCGTATCTCTTGGCCTCGACCGGCTGCGGTCCATTCAGGCCAAGAGCCGCGTTCTCATCCTGCTCACCGACGGCGATAACAATGCCGGCGCCATCGATCCGCGCGAAGCCGCGAAGATCGCCAAGACCATGGGAATCAAAGTGTATGCGATTGGTATCGGACGCAGCGGCACGGTACCGTTTCCCGCCGAAGACGCCTTCGGCAATCGCTTTCTGCAGCCGCGCGAATTCAAGTTCGATGCCGAGTTGATGCGTGAGATCGCGGACACAACCGGCGCACACTATTTCCATGCGCAGGATACCCATGGCTTGACCGGAATTTACGCCGAGATCGACCGCATGGAAAAGTCGAAAGTTGAAGAGACGAAGTACACCGAATACACCGAGCTTTTCCCCTGGTTTGTCGTGCCCGGTCTGGTTCTGATTTTTGGCGTCGCGGCATTGAACGCGACGCGTTTTAATTCGTTGCCGTAAAGGTGTCATACAGATGGAATGGCAGAATCCACACGCGTTGTATTTGATTCTCCCGCTCAGCGCGGTTGTGCTGGGTCTGCGTCTTTACGCCCGCTCAAGGCAGCGCAAAGCGGCCGCGGCGTTTGTCGCGGCGGCGATGCAGCCTCGCATTCTTCCCGCCCCTTCCGGTGCGCGCTTCTGGATTAAAACAGCTCTTTGGACCCTGGGATTGATACTCAGCCTCGTCGCATGGGCCGGACCCCGTTTTGGCGCGTACTACGAGGAAATTCGTCCGCGCGGCAGCGATCTTTATATTCTCATCGACGTCTCCCGCTCCATGCTCGCGCGGGACGTTCCGCCGAATCGACTCGCTCGCGCCAAATCGGATGTCTCCGCGCTGCTCAATCGCATGAAGGGCGAACGCGTCGGATTGATTGCGTTCGCTGGAAAAGCGGTCGTGAAATGCCCGCTGACAACCGACTATGATTTCTACCGCCGCGCGCTCGATGAGATCGACACCAACAGCGCACCGCGCGGCGGCACCGCCATCGGAGACGCCATCCGCAAAGCGCTCGAGGTTTTTCCAGCCGAAGTCGAGCGTGAGCGTTCCATTCTCGTGATGACGGACGGCGACGATCAGCAATCCTATCCGCTGGAAGCCGCGGACGCCGCCGCCGAACGCCGTGTCACCATCTACACGGTGGGACTGGGCGATGCCACGCAGGGTTCGCGCGTGCCCAATGCAAAAACCGGCCCTGGAAGTTTCGTGGAATATGAAGGCCAGCAGGTCTGGAGCAAACTCGATAATTCACTGCTCGAAAAATTGGCGCTGAAAACGCGCGGCGTTTACGTTCCCGCGGGCACGCGCGCGTACGACCTCGGCGAACTGTATGAGAACCATCTGAAAGGGCGGCGCGGCGAGGCCAAAGAACAGCGTCGCGTGCGACTCGCCGAACAGTACCAGTTGTTTCTGGCGCTCGCCATGTTCTGTCTGCTCGCAGAAATATGGATTCGGCGGTATCCGCTGAACAAGGTTGAAAGCACTTCAGCGCCGTCACGGACTTCAGCGCGCCGATCGCGCAATCCCGCAACGCGGGTGGCGTCCGTTGTTCTTCTCCTCGTGTGTGCTACTCCTTCACACGCGGGCCAGCCCGGACGCGCTGTTCGAGACGGATTGGAACTTTATTCGAAGGACAAATTCGACGAGGCTCAGAAAAAATTCACGGAAGCTGCCGAGAAATTGACGAAGGATGATCCGCAACTGGCATCAATCGTCGCATTCGACCTGGCCTGCACGCACCATCGCAAGGGCGAAACCGAAAAAGCGCGTGAGGAATATCTCAAGGCCGGCCTTGCGCATGATAAGGAACTCGCGGCTGAAGCGCATTACAATCTGGGCCTGCTCTCCGCGGAGAACGCGCGCGCCCTCGCCGGTGAAACTCCGGATACGGTCGAACCGGATAAGCGCAAAGCGATCACCGACAAACTGCTTGAAGCGGTCGCGTCTTTCCGGCAGAGCATCGAACGAAAATCAGACAATCCCAAGGCGCGAAAAAATAGTGAACTCGTCCGCCAGTGGATCAAATTTTACACCGATCGCTGGCGCGAAATGGATAAGGAAAAGATCCGTAAAGAGAGCAACCTCGCGCAATTCATCGAGTACATCGTGAAAACACAGGACGCACTACGCGAGAACCTCGAAGAGATCAAATCGACCGCGCCTCGCAATGTTTACGCTGAGCACAAACGCGCCCAGGACGAGCTGGCCGAAGAAATCCCGGCGCTGAAAGAGAAGATCCAAGCCGACCTCACGCCGCCTCCGCAGCAGCCCGGACAGCCCGCGCCGAAGCCCGCGATGGACCCCAAGCAGCTTGAAGACGCGTTGAAGATGTTGCAAAGCTGGGCCGACCAAGCGGGTAAGAAAATGGCAGCCGCATCGGAGAAGCTCGCCGGTCGCCAGCCTCGTCCCGCTGCGGAGGATCAGAAGGTTGTTGTGGTGGAACTTGAGCGAATCTGGGAAGCAGTGGTGCCGTTCCATCCGCTGCTCGCACGCGCGCTCAAAGATGAAACGAAGATTACGAAAACCCTGAAGCCCGATCCGGTCGCCGTTGTTAAGCCACCGGAAAAAGCGGCGCCTCCGATTCCGATGAAGGAAGAGGAAATTAAAGACGTAACGGATTTACAAGAGGCGACGCTGCGCCGCACGAATCTTTTGAAGCTGAAAGCGGAATCGGAATTGAAACAGCTTGAAGAGAATCCGCGGACGCCCGCGCCAAAGCCGCCGCCGTCCGATCCCAAGGATCCCAACGCGCCAAAACAGCCGGAGCAGATCGACCCGGAGAAAGTAAAAGAGGGCTATAAGAAAGCCGTTGAGCTCGCGCCGAAAGCTGCGAAGAAGATGACCTCGGCGATTCTATCGTTGCGCGAGAGAAAACCTGACGCGGCATACCCGGACGCTGAAGAAGCGCGCACGATTCTGGAAGAGATCATGAAAGCACAGCCCAAGGATCCAAACGACGACAAGAGCAAGGACAAGAAGAATCAGGAGCAGAATCAGGATCAGGAAAAGAAGGACGAGGAGAAGAAGGACAAGGACAAGAAAGATCAGGAAAAGAAAGACGAGCAGAAAAAAGAAGAAGAAAAAAAGGAGCAGGAACAAAAAGAACAAAAAAAGGAAGAGAAGAAATCGCAGGATGCCGTCGAGGATGTTTTGCGAAAAGTTCGCGAGCGAGAGAAGTTGAAACGCGATCGTGATAAGGAACTGAAAGCGCGCATCATGGGCGGCCAGTCTCCGGTGGAGAAAGATTGGTGATAGCGCCGCAGTGGTCTGCAATGACTGGACGGGTGGCATGCACGCTGGTTGTCATGGCGGCGCTGGTGGCGTCGTCGGCGCGCACAGGCGAGGCGCCGGAAATCGTCGTGAAATTGTCCACGGCGGAACTCTACGTCGGCGAAAGCGCCGACTATCACGTCTCGATCAAGAACATCACGAATCCCGTGGTCCCCGATCTCACGGCCTTCAGCGCCGATTTCGATTATCGTTTGATGACTGAACAGCCACGCACTGAAATTTCCACGACCATCATCAACGGCCGAATGAGCAAAGAAAGTTCCTTCACCTATGTCTATCGGCTCACCCCCAAGCGCTCCGGCACGCTGGTAATTCCAGCGCCGAAAGTGAACGCCGACGGCGTGATGATCTCCGGCCGGCCCGTTCAGATGCGCGTTCAGGCCATCGAAAAGCAGGATCTCTGCATCGCGGAAATTCGGGTGAGCCGTCCGCGCGTCTACCCGACGCAGCCGTTCGAAGTCACATTGAAGATTCTGATCAAGCCGCTACCGACCGAAGCCGCGCGCGATCCGCTGGCGCCGTTGCAGCGTCAAAATCCAGCCATAGAAATCAACTGGGCCGACGCGCCCGCGGGCCTAAGCGCCAACGAGAAGGGCGAGTGGCTGAACAAGTTCATCACGCATACCGGTGTCGGATTCACGCTAAATGCGTTGACTGTCAACGCGTTTGAATACGCCGTTTTCAGTCTGCAAACTGGCCGCGAGATACGCTCGGGAATGGACGGCGGCAAGATTTCTTATTTCGTCTATGAGCTGAAACGCACATTCACGCCCGAAAAAGCGGGCTCGCACCGGTTCGGTCCCGCCTCCATTAAAGGACACTTTGTTGATAGCGTCTCCGGACAGCGCTTCAACGCCAAGCGCCTGGTCGTGAGTTCCGATCCCCTAACGGTGGACGTAGCCGATGTGCCCGAGCCGCGTCCCGCGACGTTCTGCGGCGGCGTCGGAAGCTATGACATTTCCGCCGCCGCGACACCCGCAACGCTGCGTGTCGGCGACCCGTTGACAATGACGCTGGAAGTGCGCCGCAAGCCCGGCAGTGGATCGCTGGATCTTGTGAAAGCCCCAGACCTGCTGGCCAATGAAAAGCTGGCCGCCGATTTTGACGTGATCGACAAGGCGCCGACGGGCGAAACCAAGGGCGACGTGAAACGTTTTTCCTACGCCCTTCGCCCCAAACGTGTGACGACGGAATTGCCAGCCATAGCGCTGACGTTTTTCGATCCTGAGGCAGAAAAGTTCTCACAGTCGGCCACGTTGCCGATTGCCTTGACTGTCACGCAGGCGGCGCAGCTTCGATCCGGCGAATTGGTCGGCGCTCTGCCTTCTACAACGTCGCAGGAAATCAAATCGCGCCAGGAAGGAATCTTCCAGAATGTGACCGACGTGGGTGAGCTGAAGAATCAGAAGATCAAGGTGTCCTTTGCGATTGGCTCCGCGATCGGCGCCTGGCTCCTGATGGGCGTGATGGGCCTCTATGTTGCAAACTGGAGGCGGCGCTCAATCGATGCGGCCTGGCAGCGCCGGCAGCGCGCGCGCCGCCATGCGGAAGAGAATGTATCAACAGCGCGCGAGGCGGCACGCACAGGGAAGAAGAGCGATGCCTTGAAGGCCGTGCGGGCAGCTCTTGTGGGATTGATCGCCGACATGGTGAACGGCGCCTCGGCGGGAATGACCGCGCATGAGGCTGGACAAATTTTAAGCGAGCGCGGCATTTCCAACGAACGCAGTACTGAAACGGTGAAGCTGCTTGAGACCATCGAGGCCAATGATTACGGCAGTGTCGACGCTCAAAATTTGTCCACACTGATTGATGCCGCCGCCGTGATCATTCCAAATCTTTACCGCGAATTGGATGTGGCGAAATGAGCCGCCTAGCCGCTCTGATGGCCACGATTCTGATGGCCTGCGCTTCGTCTTTCGCTGGAGAGGTCGGGGAATGCGAGCGCACGTTCGTTCGCGGGCTGGAACTTTTTGACAAAGCCAAATCGCCCGACGACTACCGCGCCGCGGCCGCGCTTTTTGAAACACTCGTGAGCGGCGAGTTCAAAAATGGCGCGGTGTATTACAACGCCGGCAACGCCTACATGCGCGCGGGCGATTACGGGAGAGCCATTCTCGCGTATCGCAAAGCAAAGTCGTTCCGGCCGCGCGATCCTTATCTGGATGCCAACTTGCGCCAGGCGCTTTTGGTCGCTCCGGGACGCCTACAAGAAGCTGCCGCGCCTTGGTGGCGGCACGTTTTCTTCTGGAGTGACTCGCTGTCGTATCCGGAGAAATGCAATGGCGCGCTGGCCGGTTTCATGCTCGCCGCAGTGATTGCAGGCGCTGCCTTCCTGCTGCGCCGCAATCGATTTTACATTTTGAGCGGCATGCTGGTTCTGCTGTCGGCCGTGTTATCCGTGGACGCCGCGGTGGCGTACCAGAATGTTGAACACTCCCAGCGTGCCGTTGTCACGCGCGAAACAGTGGCGCGAAAAGGCATCGGAACGCAGTATGAAGCCGCGTTCGATCAGCCATTGAAAGATGGCGCGGAGTTCACCGTGATTGAGCGGAATGGAGACTGGGTGTTCGGCCATTTCGACGGCATTGGCGATGGCTGGCTGCCCAAAGATGGGGTCGCTGAATAAAAGTGACTTTGGCGTTTCCGCCATTTGCTTAGAAGGCTACATGGACAACCCCGTGCTTCATCCCGGCGAAAACAAACACGACGATGTTATTCTGGTCGATGAACACGATACGCAGATCGGCACTGAGGCGAAGATGCCGGCTCACTTCAGCGGCAAACTCCATCGCGCTTTTTCAGTTTTCATTTTCCATCCCGATGGCCGAATCATGCTCCAGCAGCGCGCGCTGTCGAAGTATCATTCGGGCGGTTTGTGGACCAATACGTGCTGCAGCCATCCGCGTCCCGGGGAAGACGTCGCGGCTGCGGCTCATCGGCGCCTGCATGAAGAGATGGGATTTGACTGTGGGCTGAAACATCGCTTCGCATTCATCTATAAGGCGCAGCTAGATAGGGGACTTACCGAGCACGAGTACGACCATGTTTTTAGTGGTCATTTCGATGGAGCGCCAGAAATCAATAGTCACGAAGCCGCGTCGTGGCGCTGGGCAGAGCCGGTCGACGTCGACAGAGAAATGACGTCGCATCCAGACAATTACACAGTATGGTTCCGGATCGCGTGGAGAGAATTGCGTTCACGAAGCAAACAGTAGGAACGGGCGCTCGCCAGTTCAGAATTCTACGCGCAAACCGCACCCGTCTCAACGGCGAGACGTGTGGCACCCGAACGGCAGCGCAAGCTGGCGCTGGCGGTTAGACGGCGGCCACTCGTCACGCCCGCGCCTCTCCGCAAGCATTTAGAAAACTCGCAGGCTTGAAGCCTGCGCGACTACTGATCCGCAAACCGCCGCATTTGGAAGCCGAGAATCAAGCGCTGCATGGCGCGCTCCAGGGCCGGCGTGACGTTGGTGAAACGTACGTGAACCATGTACGTATTCGGCGCGCGGCAGTTGCTCGATAAGACTTCGCCTTCAAGCGCCGCCAGCACCGGTTCCTTCTCGTTGACGGGGACGGTGATCTTCATGTCCACGGGCGGGCCGTACGACATTTCCAGCGCCGCGCCGCCCACGCTGACATCCACCAGTTTCGCCGTGTGCCGGATTTTGACCTGGGTATTGCAGCGGTGCCGGTAGTGCTGCCGCCGGTCGCTCTCGTTGCGCGAGCGAGGCTGGTAATCCACCTGGGCGGTGCGCAGATAAGAAAGCAGATGAGGCTGCACCGCGTTTGGCGGGATGCGCATCGTATTGGAATATTCAATGATGTTCGGGGTGATTAGAATCTTCGGGATGCTGCGCCAGACATCTGAAAGTTCGCAGAAATTGAGGACGTCATCGGCGAGCGGCTTGAAACTGCTATCGACGAGCAATCCCGTGATTTGACGGGGGTCGCACGCAATCAGTTCAGTGCTGGAGGTGATCTGGAAGATGCGCCAGAGTTCTTCCTTCAGACCCGCGCAGATGTGCTCGGACGAGGCGGGGTCCAGAGCGGCCAGCAACACGGATTCTTTGGAAGGCGTTCCGGCGATTCGCGCCGCCAGGCTAATCGGATTTAGTTCGCTCATCGGCGGCTTCCCTTGCAGTCGGAAAAACCAGGTAGCGTTTCAGCCGCTCCAGTGCACGCGTGTGAATCTGCGAGACTCTAGACTCTGACACTTCCATGGCCGCCGCGATTTCAGTAAACATGATCCCCTCATGGTAATAGAGGACCAGTATGCTGCGCTCGCGCTCCGGCAGGGCTTTGAGCCCTTCAACCAGCAAGTGTTTTAACTCAGCATCGGCCAGGTTGTGAAGTGGATTATCGTCTTTTGCCCGTAAATTCGATACCGCCATCAATTCCGCGCCAGACTCATCGCCGGCGCCATTGGAGCGGGACACGTCCAGCGAAAGTTTCGTCGCGTTCTTGGCCTGGCGTTCCAGCCGCGCGAGATGCTCGGGGCTGACGCCGACTTCAGCGGCGAGCTCTTCCAGATCGGGGGTGCGGCCGTTGCGCTGTCTGAAACGCGTGTCGGCTCCTGCGAGCACTTTTGCGGCGCGCAGTGCCGTTCGCGGAATGCCATCCAGGCCGCGCACGCGATCGACCATGGCGCCCCAGATGCGTTTCTTGGAATAGCCTTCAAAGCTGCAGCCGAGGTTGATATCGAAATCGCGGAGGGCCATGAAGAGCGCCTCAAGCGCCGCCGTCTCGAGTTCTTCCATGTCGATGTGGCTGGGAAAGCGGGAGCGGGCGCGGGAGACTTCGGAGCGAACCAGCGGCTGATAATGGCGCACCAGCGCATCCATCGTATCGATATCGCTGGGATCTTTACCCAGGCGTCGCCAAAGCGGTGCCACTTCGGCAGGCATCTCCGCGGGCTTCAGAGTTTGGTTTGTGTCAATCACCGAGCACTCCTCACTGCGTTCCTTCGTCGTTCGCGGACTTCACGTGTGTAACCATCTGATCTAGAAACAGTCTTGATAAGACCGTGCTTGCCGCGGAAGCCACCAAGGCTGCGAATGACCCGTAAAATACCGCGACGATGTAGGTCCGTTCTGCAAAACGCGCGCCGAGAACTCCGACACAAAACGCCGCCATGGCGACCAGTAACGTGGCCTGTTGCAGCCGCAAGGCCATGAACGCCAGTTCGGCGGCGTGATCCACTTTTGGAGGCGGCGCCGCAGCCGTTGTCGCCGCTGGGGCTGCTGTCTCCCGCCTTGGCGCGAACGACGTTGCGGCCGGGCGATCGGCGACGGAAGACGTGTGTGGCGCGGCGGACGTGCTCATGGTTTAACGCTCACTTTTTCGGTCCGAGCCAGCTCGAAATTCGGTTCACGCCCGTGCTGCCGGTCTGCGACCAGGGATTGGCCGTCGCCAGCGCTCCCACCGTGCTGCCCGACGCGCGGCTCAGCAGCCGCAGGGTTAAGATGCGGATACAGCGCGCCGCGGGGCAATCGGGAAAGCAGACCGAATACGCCTGCTGCCGGCGGACGGCGAGCGGCACATGAATGTCGTAGGGCACCTGGCCGATGGTCTCGATCTGGCGGTCCAGGAAGCGCGAGACGACTTCGTGGAATCCGGCGGAGATGCGTTCGCCCTTGTCGTGTTCGCCGATCATGTTGACGATCAGATTCAGCGGCTTGTTCGGATCCTTGGCGGTCAGAATCTTGGTGACCGCGTAGGCGTCCATCACGGCGGTGGGCTCGGGTGTCGTCACGAGCAGAATTTCGTCGGCCATTCCAGCCATCTGCTGAACGTTTGAGGCGATGCCGCTGGGCGCGTCGATGATCACGAAATCGAAAGGCTGGGTGATTTCGGCCATGAGAACGTCGAGCTTCTGGCACTGCTCGGGGGTCAGTTCGGTCATGTCGGCCATGCCGGAAGAGGCCGGAAGAATATTGATTCCGCCAGGTCCGGCGATCAGAACTTCATCCGCTTTGCACTGGCCTTCCATGAGATGCTGAATCGTGTAGCGCGGCAGGATGCCCAGGAGCACATCGATACTGGCCAGACCCAGGTCGGCATCGAAGAGCAGTACTTTCTTTCCATACGATGCCAGCGTGACCGCCAGATTGCAGGCGGTGTTGGTTTTGCCGACGCCCCCCTTGCCGCTCAGTATGGTGAGTGTGTAAGGTTTGCGTGCGGTGCTTTTTTCGTGAGATTGATGGGGCAGCATGTTAAAATTTAAGCTCCTGAATCAAGCGGGCTGAGCGTTCGGTTGGGACAGCGGTCGAGACATCTCCAGGGCACGCAAATTTTCGGGCGTCGGTTCCATCAGGTCTTCCGGGACGCGTTCCCCGGTGGTGATGTACTTCACGGCTACGTTGCGCTTTCGTATTTCTTCCAGACAGTGTCCAATTCCAGCAGCCTGATCCACCCGCGTCAGCACCACTCCTTGAATCCCGATCGTGGCATACGCTTTCAGGCATTCTCTGGCGATGGCGGGGTGTTCCGTGGCGCTGAGCACGAGGTACCGTGTTTCGCCGACTCCCGCCGCATCCAGTGTTTCTCCCAGCCGCTCGATCGCCCAGCAATCCCGTGGACCACATCCGTGCGTGTCAATCACTAAGGGACCTCGGCAATTCCAGCGTGCTATTCTATCTCGCAATTCGGAGGCCGATGGCGCCTCCGTTCCGTGCATGCTCAGCTCGCTGGCGTAGGCCATCAGAAGTGCTGAACCACCCGGACGTTCCGTGTCTGTCGAAATCAGTCCCGCGGACTTGTGCGTGAGCCTTGCGAGACGAGCGGCAATTTTTGCCGCCGCCGTCGTCTTCCCGGAGCCCATCGGCCCCACTAGCGCGACGGTGGAAAGCGCCGCGAGTGGCGTTCGATCCGTCGGTTCGATCGGTGCCATCGTCTGCATCGCCGCCTGGAGCCACGCCGGACGGCCCGTTGGCTGAGGTTGCACGAACTTTGGCGCTTGCAAAGACTCCTGTGATGGCACGCGCAGGGGCGTCGCACGCGCGGGCGTTGGCACGCTGTTCTGCGGCCGGAAACCGACGGTGCCTTCCACGATGAACGGCATGCCTGAAAACTCGCCTGGGGCGGGTTGCACGCGGCGCACCGATAGCAATGACGCGTCCGGCCCGTACGTCTGGCGAATCGTTTCCATCAACTTCGGCAAGGTCGCCGCCTGACAGGTGTGAACTCTCATCGTTCGTCTCCAGCTTAGGACTTATGGGCCTGATCGATCGTCGGTCGCGGGGCCGGGGTATTGGCCAGTACGCTTTCAGGCACTTGTGCGATGATTTCCAGCGTCGCGCGCGACGGAATTTCGTTGTAGGACAACACCGTCAAATTCGGCAGCGCACGTTCCACCAGGCGGCGCAGGTGCGTGCGCAGCGCGGCCGAGCAGAGCAGCACCGGTTTCTGTTTCTTGCGTTCCGCCGCGGCGACCATCTCAACGATGCGGCGCACCAGGTTGGTGACTTGCTGCGGCTGCAGCACCAGGATAATTCCGCGTTCGGTCTGCACCAAGCCCTGCATCATCTTCGATTCCAGCACCGGTTCGCAGGCGATCGACGGCAGCTTGTTCTGGTCGTCCAGCATGGCTCCCACGAAGGACGGGGAGAGCGCCACGCGGCATTCTTCGATCAGGGCATCGACCGACTTCTGATGTCCGGCGTGATCGCCCAGCGTCTCGAGAATCGTGACCGTATCGCGGATCGGAACGCGCTCGCGCAGCAAGCCTTGCAGGACGCGGTGCAGCACGGGCAGCGTCAACATGTTGGGAACGATGTCTTTGACCAGCGCCGGATCGGTCTCCTTGACGCGATCGACCATCTTCTGAATATCGTGCCGTGTCAGCAGATCGGCGGCATGGCGGCGCAGCAGTTCCTGCAGATGCGTGGCCAGCACGGCAACCGGCTCCACCACGGTATAGCCGAACGCTTCCGCGCGGCCGCGATGCGCCGATGCAATCCACAACGCTTGCAATCCGAATGCAGGATCGGTCGTCGGCGTGCCTTCCAAACCTGCGCGCGCCGTGCCCGGATTGATCGCCATCAGTTTGTCGGGGAAGGCCTGATGTTCGGCTACCACGGCGCCGCGCACTTTCAAGCGGTAGCTGCGTCCGGCCAGTTGCAGATTGTCGCGCACGCGCACGGACGGTGTAATAATGCCCAGCTCGGTGGCCAGTTTCTTGCGGATCTGTGCGATGCGGCCCAGCAGATCGCCGCTGTTTTTATCGACCAGGTTCAGCAGTGACGCGCCCAGTTCAAGCTCTAGCGTGTCCATGCGCAGTTGTGCTTCGGCGGATTCGGGGTTGGTCTTCTGTGCGGCGGCCTCTTTTCCGGTTTTGCTCGCGGTCGCTGTGGCCTTTTGGCTGGCATCCGTCATTTCAACGCGCTGGACGAAGGAGGCCAGCATCCACGCGCCGCCCGCCATGGCCAGGAGCGGAACGGCCGGCAAGCCGGGGACGGCCGCGCACAGCGCCAGGAATGCAGCCGTGACTTTCATGGATTTCGGCTTCATCAGGAGCTGCCTGCCGAAGTCCTGGCCGAGGCTCATGTCGGACGCGCCGCGTGTCACCAGGATGCCGGAAGCCGTGGAAATCAAGAGAGCGGGAATCTGAGTCACCAGTCCATCGCCAATGGTCAGCAAGGCGAAATGTTTCATCGCATCGCCGGGATCCATGCCGCGCTGCAGCACGCCAATCGCCAGGCCGCCGACAAGATTGACGCCGGCAATGATGATCGCGGCGATGGCATCGCCGCGAACGAACTTGCTCGCGCCGTCCATGGCTCCGTAAAAGTTGGCTTCGCGTTCAATCTTCTGGCGGCGTCCGCGCGCCTGCATTTCATCGATGAGTCCAGCATTCAGGTCGGCGTCGATGGCCATCTGTTTTCCGGGCATCGCGTCCAAAGTGAATCGCGCGGCGACTTCAGCGACGCGCCCCGCGCCTTTGGTGATGACCACGAACTGAATGATGATCAGGATCAAAAAGATGGTGATGCCGACGACAAAGTTTCCGCCCACCACGAACTGGCCGAAGGTTTCGATGACGTGTCCGGCATCGCCATTCATCAGGATCAGGCGCGACGAGGCCACGTTCAGCGCGAGGCGCGCGAGCGTGACCAGTAGGAGCAGGGAAGGGAAGCCGGAAAATTCGAGAGGTTCAGAGGAGTGCAGCGTGCCCAGCAGAATCGCCAGCGAAAGGGCCAGCTGGCAGCAGAGCATCAAATCGAGAATGAACGTCGGCAGCGGCACCACCAGAACCATCACCACACCGATGACGCCGAGCGCGAGCGTGAGATCCATGTGCCGCAGCAACCCGCTGAGCGGGCTGCTTTCCGAAGGAGCTACTGCCGCGGTGCTCATGCCGATCTCCTGGCGGGCGCTTTAGCTATTCCATTCTTGCGCCGGTAGAGCAGGGCAAGGATCTCCGCCACAGCGCGGTAGAACTCAAGCGGAATTTCTTGCCCGATCTGGACCACACGGAGCATTGCGCGTGCCAGAGGTGGTTCTTCGATGACCGGAATATCATGCTGAAATCCGATGGCCTTGATGCGCTGCGCCACCAGATGTTCTCCTTTGGCGACGACAATCGGCGCGGCCATGCCCGGTTCGTAGCGCAGAGCGATGGCCACGTGCGTCGGGTTGGTGACGATGACCGTGGCCTTGGGAACGTCCTGCATCATGCGCTTCAGGGCGCGCTGGCGCTGGATGCCGCGGATGCGCTGCTTAACGTGCGGATCGCCTTCCTGCTGGCGGTTTTCCTGCTTGAGCTCCTCGCGGGACATCATCAGATCTTTTTCGTGCTTCCAGAATTTGTAGCCGTAATCCGCCGCCGCCAGCAGCAGCAGCGGCACCGTGACCGACCAGCACAAACTCAACATGAGTTCGCTCACCATCGGCAGAAGGCTCTTCGTTGACACCTGATAAAGAGAGGGCGCGGTAATGAAAATGGTGCAGAGCGTCTGATAGGCAAACCAGGTGACGACGATCAGTTTGACCGTTCCGAAAATAGCGCTCATTAAGGAGTTGAGCGAGAATAACCGCGTGAATCCTTCAAGCGGGTTGATCCGTTCCCACTTCGGCGCCAGCCAATCCAGGTTGAAATGCAATCCGGCCTGAACGAACCCGATGACCATGCTCGTGCCGAGGATGACGAGAATGGCGCTGCAGAGCGCCAGAGCGATGGGCGGCAGAAAAAGCGGCAGCTTTTCATTGAGTAGATCCGCGACCGACGCGTGCCCGTCCAGGCCCGTCAGCCAGCCGCGCATCAAGTTCAATTGGGTCTCGAAAATCCGGGGGCCAAACGACGCGAGTGCGATCAATCCCGCCGCTATGGCCGCGGCGCTGCTCAGGTCGGACGAGCTGGCAAAATTTCCTTTGTTGCGTGATTCTTCGCGCTTTCTCGGAGACGCCGCTTCTGTCTTATTGTCATTTTCTTCATCCGACATGCGCGGCCTCGAACTTTCGGTTTACGTCATGCTATGAACGAACCGCAGCGCGTGGCGATCGGCCTGCTTCATCAATTCCCAGACCGCCTCGCGCATGCCCGGTGTGGCCGCCGCCAGAAACGCAATACCCGCCAGCATGCTCACGCCGTAACTGATCGAATAAATATTGGCTTGGGGAAAAGCGCGCGAAACCATGGCCATGGCGACAGTGAGCAAGAGCAGCGGAACGACGATCGGCGCCGCCAGTTTCAAGCCGCACGCCAGCGTTTCCGTGCTATGAACGATCAGCATTTCGACCGGCAGCGGCTGCGTCAGCGCGCTGGCCACGGGGAAGGCCAGGAAGCTTTCGCGCAGCACGCGCAGCATATGGTGGTGGCCGTCGAGCGAGATGAAGAGCACGGTGAACATCATGCCGTAAAAGTTTTCAAGCAGCGCCGCATTCTGCCCCGAGTTCTGATCGATCAGGGAGGCCGCGCCGATACCCATCTGCAGTCCGGCTATTTCGCCCGCCATCGTCACGGCGCTCAGAGCCAAACGAAATCCCATTCCTAAAAACAGTCCAACGACGAACTCACCGATGAGCGCGGGAATCGCCACATCCATGGTGCCCAGCGTCTTCGGCATGTTGGGAAGCGTTGACGAGACAAAGGCGGAAAGAATCAATAGCATCCCGACTTTGAGCCGCGGGCTGCCGATCTGGCTGGAGAACAGCGGCGCGATCGCGACGAGGCCGCTCAGGCGAATCAGCACCAACAGGAAAGGCCAGAAGCCGCCGAGCGAAAGAGTCATCGTGCGACGCGCTCCAGCATGCCGAAGACGGTTTCCGTGTAGGCGATCATTTCCTGCATCAGCCAGGACCAGGAGAGCCAGAGCACCAGGCAGACGGCAATCAGTTTCGGCAGGAAGCTCAAGGTTGAATCATTGAGCTGCGTGACGGCTTGAAAGAGACTCAAGAACAGTCCGACCAGCAGCGCCGTCAGCAGCAGCGGCGCAGAGACTTTGGCCGCCAGAATCAGCGTCATGTAAACGATTTGAAGAACCGATGCGGAGTCCATTTATCAAGCTCACCCGGCTGCGGCGAAAGAGGCCACCAGCGATCTCACAATCAGGTACCAGCCATCCGCCATCACAAACAGCAGCAGCTTCAGCGGCAGGCTGATCATCGCCGGCGGCAGCATCACCATTCCGAGCGACATCAGCACCGCGGCCACAACCAGGTCAATCACGAGGAACGGCAGAAAAATCAGAAATCCCATCTGAAACGCCGTGCGCAGCTCGCTGAGCATGAACGCCGGAATTAGTGTCGTCGTCGCAACGTCATCCAGATCGCGCGGCGTCTGCGCATTGGAAAGTTCCAGCATCAGCGCCAGATCTTTCTTGCGGGTCTGCTGCCCCATGAACTCCCGCAGCGGTTTCAGGCCGCGCGTAAACGCTTCTTCGGCGCCGATATCCTGCTTGATGTACGGCGTGATCGAATCGCGCTGCACGCGCTGGAAGATCGGACCCATGATGAAAAGCGTGAGGAACAGCGACATGCCGATGATGATGATATTTGGCGGCGTCTGTTGGGTGGACAGCGCATGGCGCAAAAATCCGAGCACGATAACGATGCGGGCGAACGAGGTCGTCATAATCAACAGGGCGGGAAGAAACGCCAGCGCGGTCATCGCCGCCAGCATCCCGAACGTCGCGCTGACGCGCGGACCTTTCTCTTCGCCGACCTTGATTTCAAAAGGCTGCGCATCGCTCAAGTCTTCCGCGCAAACACGGGCCGGGGCAGCCGACCAGGCCAGCGCGAGCAGAGTCAGAGAAAGGAAGAAGCGCCGGAACGCGTTCATCGCGCGGTATCCATATCGGGCCAGGCGGGCATGGACGACGGAATGATCGGGGATTTGCGCGTTTCGTTGCGCACGGGAAGAGGCGATTGAATCTCGGGATTGATCGCGAAGTGCACGCGCGGCGCCGGCGACTGGCGCAGCTCGCGGCTGCTGGTTGGCGCTTCGTCGTTGCGCGATTTTAGAACGCCGGCGAAGGGCTGTGAGACCGACTCTTCGCAAGGCAGATCGCTAAGCAAGCTCATCTGGTTGGCGAGCGAGGAAACCACCAGGATGCGGTCGCAGGCTTTAATCAGGAGCAGCTCGCGGCTGGGCCCGATGGGCAGCCGTTCGAGCACCGCCAAGCGTGTCGTCGGGATGGTTGTTCCGCCAATGAGTTTCTGGCGTTTGCGCATGTAAACCATGCCAGCACCGGCAGCGCCAATCAGCACGAGCCAGATTCCAGCCATGCGCAGAGAGGAGGCGGTGTCTGTCGTGGCGGCGCTGGCCGTTTCAGGTTTCGCCGCGCTTTCAAAACGCAAGGCTTTGCCGTCGCTGCCGCGTTGCAGGATCATGTCGCTTTTGTCCTGTGCGCAGACCTGTGCCGCCAGAAGGATCAGCATGGGGAGCGCGGCAACGAGCACGCGGATTTTTCTGATTTTCAGCATAAAGTATCCTCTTCTGGAGCCGATAGGCGCAACTTCAAGGCCAGCGCTAACGGTCGAAAGAAAGGAGTTTTCAGGCAGATATTGCCGGGGGGGGGGGATTCTGAGAGCGCCGCGCATGTGTCGCGCAGGCTTTTTGCCTGCGAGTTTCACCGTAAGCGAACGTTTCAACTTTCAATTAATCTAAACGTCTGTAGTGACGCAGGCTAGAAGCCTGCGCGACGATTACGCCAGCGCTTGCAGCCGCTGCTTGGCGTCGATGACCTCGGTGATGCGGATGCCGAAGGTCTCATTGACGACCACGACTTCACCGACCGCGATCAGCTTGTCGTTGACGAACAGATCGACCGGCTCGCCCGCGCGCTTATTCAATTCAACCACGCTGCCAGGCCCGAGTTGCAGCAGATCGGAAATGAGAACACTCGTGTTGCCGAGCACCGCGTTGATGGTCACAGGAACGTCCATGATCATGTCAACGTTGGCGCGTTCCACGCGCGACGACCCGGCTTGGAGCTCCGGAAGCTGAACGGGGTGCGCGGTCATGCGCTGCGACCTGGACCTCGATCCGGCCTTGGACTGAATGGCGGCGAGTTTCGGGAAGAGCGTTGCGTAGTCGCCGGGCGTCGAAAAGATATCGGCGCCCAGTTTCTGAGCTTCAAGCAGAGACGGAGACTGGGGGGAATCCGCCATGAGCACGAACGAAATATCGGGATGCTCCTTCACGATCATCTTCAGGACGTCAAGCCCGCTGCCGCCGTTAATGGTCTCGTGGCAGAGCACCGCGTCGAACTGTTCAGCGCTGAGCCAGTGATTCGCCGATTTAGTGTCCATCGCGCTTTCGACGGTAAAACCGCAGTTCTTCAGCACATCGGCAACGGCGCTCATGCGGATCGGATCGTTATCCAGCACCAGCGCTTTGCACGGGTCATCAGTGGGAAGCGGCATACAACAAACTCCTTGTCTCGTTTTCGTAACACTTACCTTGGCAGTTCTCTGTGTTCCTCTGTGTACTCTGTGGTTGATCTTTTTCCTTGCCGTTTATCCATTTCGCGTTTCAATCAGCACGGCTTTTTTGCCGCGATGCGTTCCTAAATGTCCGGTGAAGCGTGTGCGTCCGCCGATATCCAGATCGATCGGCTGATCCAGCGTGCGGTCCAGCACCAGCACATCGCCGCGCTTGATCTGCAGAAGATCCTGCATGGCAATATGAGCGGTGCCCAGACGCGCGGAGATGCGCAACGGAATGCCTCCGATGACCGATTCCATGTTGCCCTTGGAGGCGGCGATCGCGGATTTCTGTTCCTCATGTGCCCAATCGCGCGCGCTCAATTTATCGATGAAGCCCTGCAAGGCGCGAAAGGGATAACACAAGTTGATCATGCCCTGCGTATCGCCGAAGCTCACTTCCAGAGTGACCGCCGCGACCATCTCTTCCTTGCGTGCGACCTGGCAGAATTCGATGCTGTTCTCAAGACTTTCCACCATGAATACCAGCTTCAGCGCGCGATCCCACGCCGGCGCCAGTCCAGCCGTCAAAACATTCAGAAAGCTTTCAATAGCGACCAGTTCCATCTCTGTGAAGGGCCGCGTGACAGTATCCGCGAGGCCCGGTCCGCCCGTAATCTTATCGAGCGCGCCGGTGGCTATTGTGGGCTGCACGGCCATCACGATACGGGCGTCGGACGGCGTGAGTTTGTACTTTATGACCGTGCACGTATCGGGCAGCGACTTGGTGAATTCGTCGTATGAAATCTGGTCGACGCGCATGCATTTGACTTGTGTGGCCATGCGCAAATACGACGAAAGCGAGCTGGAAAGCCCGCGCCCGAGATCTTCGTGTATGGCCTGCAGGGCGCGAAGCTGGTCTTTGAGAAAAAGAACGGGATGGCGGAAGTCGTAGGACTTGATGTCTTTGGCCGGAACCGCGCCCATCTTCAGCGACTGGCGGCGCTTCCCGCGCACCGGCACTTCCCCTCGGGAGATGGCCCCCATCAGGGTGTCGATTTCAGTTTGCGAGAGCAGGTTCGCCACGTTGATTACCTATTGAATGACGAACTCGGTGAAGTACACGGCATTGATGAAACCGCTTTCGAGCAATTCATTGGTGCCGGTCAGGATCTCTCGCTTAAGTTTCGTACGACCGGCGGAGTTATCAACGTCAGAGATATCAACCGTCGAGAATTTTTCGACCAGAAAATCGGATAATTGAGGGCTCAGCCGGGTCAGTTCCTCGGCGACCGCCGGTGATGCCGTCTCCATGCCGATGGTGCATTTCAGATAACGCGTGCCCTTGGTATTGCGCAGATTCACGATAATCGGGCTGAGCTTGATGACTTGCGTTTTGGTTTTTTTATCGGCGGCCTCGATGGTGGGTTCCGCGTGTTTATCAGTTGAAGGCTTCGCGTGGTCCTCGGTCGCGGCGCTTTTTCCGCTGAGGAACATGAAGGCGCCCAGTCCGATTCCACCCAGCAAAACGCCGCCGATCAGGATCTTGACGATGGGCTTGCCTTTTTTCTTGCCGTCCGCCTTGTGGTCGGCAGGATTTTCCGGTTTTGGTGCGTCGCTCATCGATTTCAAGCTCCGTAGTTAGTCCATGGGTTGAACGCAACGGGAGTACCAAAGAGATTTTGGATTTTAGATTTTGGATTTGAATACGATTAAACGTTGAAGTGCAAACGCAATTCAAAATCTAAAATCCAAAATCGCTGTTTAGAACCGGTCCGGCTTCCACTGCCGCGGGCGCACCAGAATCGAGATGCGCTGATTGACGGGGTCGCGCATGTCGCGCGGGTTCAGCGGCCGCGTGTCGCCGCAACCGGCGACCTTGGTAATCTGCATCGGCCTGAGGCCGCGAGATTCCAGCGCCAGGCGCGTGACGTCCGCCATATAGGCGCTTGCGGCCCACTTCTTTTCCAGCGGAATCACTCCGGGGAGTGCGTTTCCGTGCCCATCGATTTCCAGCTTGTTGGTGTACTTGGTCAGCTCCACAGCCAGCACCGAAAGGCATTCGGCGATGGCCGGCCGGAACTCCGCCTTGCCATCTTCAAACAGCGGTGCGCCAGGCTGTTCGACCAGTTGAATCACCATGCCGTCTTCAATCGTTTCGATACGCAGATTGTCCTTGAACTTTTTGAAACCTGCGTGCATCCCGAGCTTGTCCCACAGATGGTCGGCAATCTTCAGGAACGTGCGGACTTCGTCTATTTCCTGATCCTCAACGCGTTCGACCAAGTCTGGCCGCAAGCCAGGCTCCGCCGATGCCTTCGCTGTGCCACCCGAAACGGATTCCGGCGTCTCTCCCTGGCCGGTGCCGCGATGCTCGCTCTTGTTGGGACCGGCGTTGATTTCCAGATGATTCGGATTCGTATCCAGGCGTCCCTGCCGGGTTTCCATCAATCCCGCATTGCCGCGGAAGAGGGCGTCGGGTTTGCCTTCGTAGTCGGTCGGATGGCGGAAATAGCTGGAGACAGCGGTTTTGACTTCCTGGCTCTGCGTCAGGATCCAGAGCACTAGGAACAGCGCGAACATGGCCGTCATGAAATCAGCGAAGGCGACCTTCCAGGCGCCGCAATGGTGTCCGTGTCCGCTCTTTTTCTTGACGATGATAATGATGGGCCGGCCGGTTTTGTCGGTCATTCAAAGTCGTCCTTATCCCACGGCCTTGCAGGACTTTTCAACGACTGCTGCGGCGGGGCGGTCAAAGGAGAAAATGGAACGGCGCGCGAATTCGACCGCGATGCTGGGGCTGGAGCCACCGACGTAGGATTTGATCGCCGTCTTGATCACAACCAGGTATTTCGCTTCTTCCGCTTCAGTCTGACAGATTGCGGCGATAACCGGGTTCAACAGTCCGTAGGCGAGAAACACTCCGAGGAACGTTCCCACTAGCGCGCACGCCACGTGATGTCCGACTTCTTCAGGTTTGCCGTCGATGTGTCCCATCGTGATAATGATGCCCAGCACGGCGCCGACGATCCCGATTCCCGGAAGGCCGTCACCCACGGCGCGCAGCACATTGACCGGCATGTGCGATTCGGCTTCGTGTGTTTCGATCATGCTGTCCATCAACGGTTCGATCTCTTCGGGCTGTACGCTGCCGTCCACGATCAGGCGCAGCGTTTCGGTCAGCATGTCCATCGCAATTTTGTTGTGCGTCACGCTCGGGTACTTGCTGATGATGTCGCTCTTGAGCGGGTCGGAGATGTGCGGTTCAAGCGACAGCAGGCCGTTCTTGCGCGCTAGAGAAAACAGCCGGAAGAGCATGACGAGCAAGTCCATATAGGCTTGTTGCGAAAGATGGCCGCCTTTCAGCGACCCTAGCAGCAACCCGAAGCAGCGCTTCAGGATTTTCATCGGCGTGGAAATGACCATGGAACCAAATGCCATGCCGCCGATTGTCACGAACTCCGCAGGCTGTAAAAGACTAAGGGGATTGCCGCCGGCCATGAGAAATCCGCCGAGCATGGCGCCGAAAACCAAAAGAATTCCAGGGATAACCACGCGTGCGCCTCTCCGTACGGTTGCGCAAAATTGCCGCAACCAGCCGGGCGGAGGCGCTGCCGCCTCCGCCTGAAATGTTCTTCCTCATCTCTCCTATCGGCTGTTAGCGCTTAAGATTAATGAGCTCTTCCATGATTTGATCGGAAGTTGTGATTACTCGTGCATTGGCCTGCAATCCGCGCTGAGCCCGGATCATGTCGGAGAACTCCTGCCCCAGATCGACGTTGGAGAGTTCCAGATAGCCCGCGCGCATGCTGCCCAGGCC
>Ga0163144_10002613_pt1 | contig 41355 bp, 46 predicted proteins | sample OliLak19BULKMAT1_FD_123175 | JGI IMG/M metagenome (GOLD analysis project Ga0163144, IMG submission 123175) | Freshwater microbial mat bacterial communities from Lake Vanda, McMurdo Dry Valleys, Antarctica - Oligotrophic Lake LV.19.BULKMAT1 | ecosystem: Environmental > Aquatic > Freshwater >...
CCGGCCGTGGAATCCCCCAAAGCCCGCGCCCATGCTCGATATCTCAGAGTATCCGGAGCCTGGGGATTATGGCGAGGTTCTGCTGAAGCTGATGTCCTCGCCGGACATGGCCTCGAAGCGCTGGATCTGGGAGCAGTATGATCGGCATGTGATGGGCGACACGATTGATAGCTCACAGTCGGGCGGGGATGCGGCCATCGTGCGCATCCACGGAACCAACAAGGGCCTCGCGATCTGCTCGGACTGCAACCCGCACTATGTGGCGGCCGATCCCTATGAGGGCGGCAAGCAGGCGGTGGCGGAGGCCTATCGCAACCTCAGCGCGGTCGGCGCGACGCCGATCGCAATCACCGACAACCTCAATTTCGGCAACCCCGAGAAGCCCGACACGATGGGCGTGATCGTGAAGGCGATCGAGGGCATGGCGGAAGCCTGCCGCGTTCTGGACTTCCCGGTCGTGAGCGGTAACGTTTCTTTGTACAATGAGACCGATGGCGTGGGGATTCCGCCGACGCCGGTGGTGGGTGGGATCGGGTTGATCGAGGATCTCAGCAAGATTGCGACACTGAAGGGGGCGCAGGAAGGCGACGATTTGTTCATACTTGGGGACACTGGCCGCCATCTCGGCGCATCTGCCTATGCTCGCGTCATTCTCGGACTCGATGGTCCTGCCGCAGGCTCTCCGCCGCCGGTCGATCTTGCCGTCGAGATGCGAAACGCCGCGATTGTAAGAAAGTTGATTGCCGCGAGCCTGGTCAATGCTGTGCACGATGTGAGCGATGGCGGCATCGCCTGCGCTGCAGCCGAGATGGCACTAGCGAGCGGAATTGGCGTCGAGTTGAGGTATGGCGACAATGATCGCGACGTCTCAGACCTGTTTGGCGAGACGCAGGCGCGTTACTTGCTGGCGATCAAGCCAGGAAGCCGCGAAGCCGCAATGCAGGTTATGGCTCCTGCGCCGCACTTTCTGGCTGGCTCGTTCCAAGGCGACCTGTTCCTTGATCACAGCAGCGGCATTTTGGGGCGACGGATTCGCCTCCGCCTCTCCACCCTCCGCGCCGCGCACGAAGGCTGGCTGCCGAACTACATGAAGGGCGCGGGCTGATCACTCGCGGTTGCAGCCACAACTAGCCGCGTTCGGAATCGTTCTAAAATCTCCCCCGGTGTTGCCCAGCTCCCACGGTGCGCGCGCAGCCTCGCTGATGCTGTTTGTCACTATTGTGTCGGCGCACCATCTCTCTAGAACCAGCGCGGGACCAGTTCTGGCTGCCGGCGAGCCGGGCTGTCGGTGCTAGAGGGAAGGACGTACGTCATGGCGATGGAGCGCGAGACGCTTGAGGCCTATCTGCGCGATGCGTTTCCGGACGCAAATATCACGCTCAAGGACCTTGCCGGCGACAATGATCACTGGAGCGCGGAGATCGTCTCCGAGCAGTTCCGCGGCAAGTCGCGCGTGGCCCAGCACCAGATGGTCTATGCGGCCCTGAAAGGCCGCATGGGCGGGCAGCTTCACGCCCTCGCCCTGCAAACGCGCGCACCCGGCTGAACTGGAACCAGCGTGGCGCATGGGTCTGGCATTCCGCACGGAGCGCGTCGCCTCGGTTTCGGGGTCAGCGGACCGCATGGAACCGCGCTGATCCGGCCGGAAGCGACAGTCCAGATGATCCTGCACGCGTATGCGCTCGGTATCCGGATGTTCGACACCGGCCCCTCCTATGGCGCAGGAGAGGCCGAGCGGCGGCTGGGCGAGGCACTGGCGCGGCTGCCGCCTTATGATCCGATCGTGACGACCAAGGTTGGCGTGCACTCCTCGGGCATCAAGCGCCGCGAACGGGACTTCTCGCCGGACGCAGTTCGCCGCTCGGTCGATGGGTCGCTGAAACGGCTGCGGCGGGCGCGGATCGACTGCCTCTACCTGCATGGGCCGGCCGAGACCGAGCTGACCGACAAGTTGCTGCGGGTCCTGGGCGACCTGCGGAGCGAGGGGCGCGTCGTGTCGGTTGGAATTTGCGGGCGCGGGGCGGAACTCGAGGCAGCGATGCGGACGGGCGAGTTCACCCACTTCATGGCGCCGGTCCATGCAGGGCTGAAAAGCGCAGCCAAGGAACGGCTCTACCAGCTGCGCGCGGCAGGCGAGCTGGTCGGCATCGAGGTGATGACGACCGCCAATCCGCGCTTCCCCCTGCCTGTAAGCGCCGGCGCGACCTGGCGGCTGGCGCGCGCCGTCATGGGCTGGAGCCCGGACCGGGCGGCGACGCCGATGACGCCCGCCGAGGCCCTGTGCTGGGGCCTGAACGACGGCGGCGCGCATCGGGTAATCACCACGACCAGCAGCATCGCCCATCTGGAAGCGAATGTCTGGGCCGTGAACAACTGCGGCGGCGGCGGCTTGATTAGCGGCTGATCCGGCCTTAGCTGAGACCAGTAAAGCTAATTGCCGGGGTTTTCGCCATGAGCGACGTCAACGCACGCATCCAGGGGCTGGTCGACGCCAGCCCCGTTTTCCTGTTCATGAAGGGGACGCCGACCTTCCCGCAGTGCGGATTCTCGGCGACCGTGATCTCGATCCTGGACCATCTGGGCGTGCGGTACGAGACAGCCAACATCCTCGAGGATGCCGACCTGCGCCAGGGCATCAAGGACTTCTCGAACTGGCCGACGATTCCCCAGCTTTATGTGAAGGGCGAGTTCGTCGGCGGCTGCGACATCACCAAGGAGATGTTCCAGTCGGGCGAGCTGAAACAGCTGCTTGAGGAAAAGGGCGTGCTGCAGACCGCCTGATCACGCAATTCTGCGGTCCGGTGCTGCCGCGAATTGCCGTCGCGGCGCGGCCGCCTGGATCGCGTGTCTGAACTCGAGCGCGTCGACCGGTCCGGCCATCGTCGCCGATGCACCGCGAGTTTCCGCCAGCACAAGCACGTACTCCAGGGACATCCCCGCAAAACCGCGGCTCGCCATGACCACGACCGCAGGAGCGCCAGGACGGGCGCACAGCTCGCTTACGAGCTGCAAATCCGTCGCCGTCTCAACGTCGATCAGCACTACGTGGAAGCCGGATGCCGCTTCCGCTCCAGATGCTGGCTGGCGTAGTGGATGCAGGATGGCCTCGATGTCTGCGGATTCGGCGGCCTTGAACGCAGCGCGCGCAGCTTCCCCCGGAGCTATCAGAAGCGCGCGAACCCGAGCGAATGATCCTGGCATCCAACCTCTCCCGATGGCCCGGTCTGACGCACCGCGGATCCGAGGACCGCAGCCGCCTTTGGTTAAATTCTGATCCCAGTTTGTTAACCAAGGGTTGCCAGCTTTCCCGGGAATGACCCTGTGGTCTGGTGCCATTTGCCGGAACATTGCTGTTTTCGAGGCGGCAGGTATCAACGGCGACCCAGCAGCATGAGCCGATGGCCGATAACTTGAACCTTCCATCCGAAGAACTGGACGAGGGCTTTTCGCCTCTCCATCCGGTGTTTGCCGCAGCACCGCAGAGCGTGAGTTTCCGCAAGCTGCGCAAGCGGCTGGTGCGCCAGACACAGGAAGCGATCCGCGCCTATGGCATGGCACCGGAGGGACGGCGGCCACGCTGGCTGGTGTGCCTGTCGGGCGGCAAGGACAGCTACACGCTGCTGTCGGTGCTGCTCGACTTGCAATGGCAGGGGGCGCTGCCGGTGGACCTGCTGGCTTGCAATCTCGATCAGGGGCAGCCGGGCTTCGACAAGGAAATCCTGCCCACATACTTCGGGAAAATCGGCGTGCCCTACCGCATCATCACGCAGGACACGTATTCCGTGGTGACCGAGAAGGTGCCGGCGTCGAACACGTACTGCTCGCTGTGCTCACGCATGCGGCGGGGCATCCTCTATCGGGTGGCGCGCGAGGAGGGATGCGAGGCTGTCGTGCTGGGGCATCATCGCGACGATGCGCTCGAGACGTTCATGCTGAACCTCCTGTTCGGGGGGCGGATGGCCGCGATGCCGCCGAAGCTGGTCAACGATGCAGGCGATCTCTTTGTGTTGCGGCCGCTCATCGGCTGCGCCGAGGACGACATCCGGAAGTTCGCGGCGCTGATGCAGTATCCGATCATTCCCTGCAATCTGTGCGGATCGCAGGACGGGCTGCAGCGGATGCAGATCAAGTCGCTGCTGGATGACTGGGAGAAGCGCAATCCGGGTCGGCGGCAGATCATGGCGCGCGCAATGAGCCATGTGCGGCCGTCTCACATGGTCGATGGCGAGCTGTTCGATTTTGCCGGGCTGGAGCTGGGTCAGCCGGGGACGAAGGATGACGGACTGTCGTGATTGACAGTCCGCAGCCAAGCCGCGATGGCTCGCTGAACTGTTCTGGATACACTCATGGCCTTCACCCTGCCCCTGCCCACCGACAAGGAATGCGATGAGCTCGCGCGCCTTTTCGCAAGCATCGCTTCCGAGGCGGGCGTTCGCGTAATGGAGGTCTACAACAGCGATTTCGAGACGCGCACCAAGGCGGACTACAGTCCCGTCTCCGATGCGGACGAGCGTGCGGAGGAGGTGATCCTCGCGCGGCTCGATGCGGAGCTGCCGGGCGTGCCCGTGCTGGCCGAGGAACGCGCCGCACGCGAGGGTGTGGGCGAGACAATCGGCGAGGTGTTCCTTCTGGTCGATCCAGTCGATGGCACCAAGGAGTTCATCCAGCGCAAGGGCGACTTCACTGTCAACATTGCGCTGATCTGCAGTGGCGTTCCCGTGGCCGGTGCCGTGTTCGCGCCGGCGCGCGGCGAGATGTACATCGGCGGCGCAAGCGCGACATTGATCAGCGGCTTCGTGCCGGGCGCGATCTTGCGAGGCGGCGAGACGATCAGGACGCGCGACTACCCGGTGGAGGGGCTGACTGCGATTACCTCCTCCTCGCACCTCGATGACCGGACGAAAGCTTTCCTTGCAGAGCGGAAGATCGCGCAGCAGATCGGCATCGGTTCGTCGCTGAAATTCTGCTGGGTGGCGGCGGGCAAGGCGGATGTCTATCCGCGCTGGGGCCCGACAATGGAATGGGACACGGCGGCGGGCCATGCCGTGCTGCATGCCGCGGGCGGACGCACGATACGCCCAGACGGCGCGGCCTTCACCTATGGCAAGGGGGCGGACGGGTTCAGGAATGGGCCGTTCATCGCATGGGGTCGCGAGCCAGTCTAGCATTCCGAGCGCGCCTGAGGCACAGACCGGGTCTCAACAGACGAGCTTGCCCCCATGACCACGACAATGCCCGACCGCCTGAGCCAGGACCCCAAAAGCCCCTACCACGACAAGGAGCTGCTGGAGCGCGGCATCGGCATCCGCTTCAACGGCCAGGAAAAGTCCAATGTCTGGGAGTACTGCGTCAGCGAGGGCTGGGTGCGGGTGGTCGCGGGCGCAGCGCTGGACCGGAAGGGCCAGCCCATGACGCTGCTGCTAAAGGGCAAGGTGGAGCCCTATGTTGAGGGCGAGGCTTCGTAGGGTGGATAGAGCGTAGCGAAATCCACCGGCAGGCGGCGCCGTGCATTTCGCTTTGCTCAGCGCACCCTACGCGCGCAGAGTCTCGACAAACCGCGCGAACACCTGCAGTCCCTTCTCGATCTCCGACACCGCCACGAACTCGTTCGGCTGGTGCGCCTGCTCGACTGAGCCGGGACCGCAAATCACGGCGGGGAAGCCGGCCTTCTGGAATTGACCCGCTTCGGTGGCGAAGGCTGCCACGCGTACCTGGTTATCGCCGGTTAGCGCGCGCATGAAGGCTTCGGCGGCGCTGTCGCGATGCAGCTGCAGCGGCGGGGCGTCGGCGCGCTTGTCGACGACGACCCCGCATTCAGGGCCGAGCTTTGCGAGCTTTTCGTGCACGCAGGCGACATGATCGAAGAAGGGCTGCAGCATCGCATCGGGATTGTAGCCGGGCACGGTGCGCACATCGAACACGAAGCGGCATTCGCGGGCGAGGATGTTGGGCGCGGTGCCGCCGCCGATTTCGCCCACAGTGATCGTCGTCCATGACGGATCGAATTCGGAGCCCGTTGGCGCGCTGTCTTCCTGCGCGCGCGCGATTTGGCGCAGCGTGCCGAGCAGGTCGATTGCCTCGTGGATGGCGGAGGCACCCATGCGCGGGTCGGACGAGTGCGCGGCCTTGCCGGTGATGCGCACCTCGTAGTCTCGGATGCCCTTATGGGCGGAGAGCACGCCCCAGAGCGTCGGCTCGCCGACCCAGACGACGGCGGGAGCGGCACCGCGGCGGCCTATCTCCGCGATCATCGGCTCGACGCCGGCGCAGCCGATCTCCTCGTCATAGCTGAAAGCAAAGTGGACCGGCTTCTTGAGCGGCAGTTTCGAGATCGTCTCTGCGTGGGCCAGCGACAGGGCAATGAAGCCCTTCATATCGGTCGTACCGCGCGCGAACCATTTGCCGCCGCTCTCGATCATGTCGAATGGATCGGTGGTCCAGGGCTGTCCATCGACGGGCACGACGTCGGTGTGGCCGGAGAGGACGATGCCGCCGGGCGCATCGGGGCCGAGGCGGGCCCAGAGATTTGCCTTCAGCCCGTCCGCGCTGGGCACACGGACGATCTCGGCGCCGAGCGGGCGCAGGAAATCCTCGACCCATTCGATCAGCGGCAGGTTTGAATCGCGCGATGTCGTGTCGAAGGCGCAGAGCCGGTGGAGAATCTCTTGAACGCGGGAAAGGGATGTCATGGGTGGAGAGGCTAACGATGGACAATCGCGGCGCAAGGCTTATGCCGCTGGCCATGATCCTATTTCACGCGGGAACAGGGCCGGATACCCAGGCGGTCGGCATCGCCCTGGAAGAGATGATGCTCGACTACAAGCTGGCGCCGGGGTGCGCGCCGGTACCAGTGACTGTTCTCGGGCAGGCACGGATGCCGGGGCACAACAACATCCTGATCGCGCTGGCGCGGAAGACGGGCAGGTTCCTGCCGAATGTCGCGGAAATGGCGCCTTGGCTGGCCAGGACACCGCTTGGGCTGGACGCCATCGAGGCGCAGCTGGCGACGCGCGAGTTTCTGATGGATGCCTACACGGTCATCGACATGGCGATGTATCCGCTCGTGGTGCAGGATGGCGCGGGGCTGGCGGGATATCCCCTGACGGCAGCGTGGGCGGAGCGGCTGCGTATCAGACCCGCTGTCGGGCGCGGGATGGGGGTCGTAGCTTCGCAGGGTGGATAGAGCGAAGCGAAATCCACCCTCTCGCTGCGCCCGCAAAAGGTGGATTTCGCTTCACTCTACCCACCCTGCGCAGTCAATGTCTTACGTAGGCGGAACCGCCGGACCGCTCGGCCCGAAGTCGAGCAGTTCGAGTTCGTAGATAACGGTGGCGTCGGCCGGGATGCGACCGTCGCCTTCGCCCTGATAGAGAAGCTGCGCAGGCATGCGCACCATCCAGCGGTCGCCGCGGCGCATCTGTTTGATCGCCTCGCTCCAGCCCGGCACAAGGTCCTTCACCGGGAAGAATTTCGGCTGGCCTTCCTCATAGGTGGAGGCGACGATCGAACGCACGCGCAGCTGTTCGGGCGTCTCACCCTCTTCCGGCGTGACGCCTTCGAGGCGGCCCTCGAAATGGACGGCGACTTCGTCGGCGTCAGTGGGCGACGCGCCATCACCCGCGCCGGGCGTGACGACAAGGTATTCAAGGCCCGAGGGGCGGCGATTGACCTCGGAGGAGTCGGTCGGCCACGGGGCGACCTTGTTCCATGGATCCGGAACGACGCTGAGCAGCTCGACCTTGAACATCAGGTCGGAGTTCGGCTCGATCGCAGGCGGAGAGCCGCGCTCGCCATAGGCCTGGCCAGACGGAATCCAGAACATGAACATGTCGCCCGGCTGCATCTTCTGGATGCCGTCGGTCCAGCCCGGGATCACGCCGTTCAGGCGAAACTCGATCGGCTGGCCATCTTCATAGGAGGAGTCGAACACCTGTCCGTTCTTGGCGAGACGGCCCTCGTAATTCACTTCGACCTGGTCGCGCGGGCCGGGATTGAGACCCTTGCCGTCGCCCTTGCGGATGACGACGTACTCGACGCCCGAGGGCAGTTTCTTAACGTCGGCGCGGGTGTGGTTCCACGGATCCAGCGCCGCCCACGGGTTGGCGGGGTCGACAGCTGCTGGCGTGCAGGCCGAAAGGGCGAGCGCGGCCGCTACCACCAGCACCAGACGTTTCATGCGGATCTCCAAGGTCATTGCCCGCCTGTTAGCACTGCTTCGCGGGCAGTGCGAGAGGCGCAGATGACGTTGCTGTCAGGCCTTTACCCCGTGCGGGGCGGGAAGCCCGCCTCGGTCAGCGCGTCGATGATGTCCTGTGTATGCAGGGCGTCGCGCGTCTCGATGGTGATGTCGAATTCCGCGCCCTTGGCCGGGACATCCAGCGCCATCCGGTTGTGGAACACCTCGATGATGTTGCCGCCGCTGTCGCCAATGACCGTGCTCACCTTGGCAAGGAGCCCCGGCTGGTCGTTGCCGATGATGCGCACCGAGGTGATCCGCTTCTCGCGCACCAGCGAGCGGGTGAGCACCGACGCCAGCAGGCGGGTGTCGATGTTGCCGCCGCAGAGCACGAGCACAACCTTTCGACCACGGAACAGTGCCGGCTCGGCCAGAAGCGCCGCGAGACCGGCAGCGCCCGCGCCTTCTGCGACTGATTTTTCCACTGTGGCAAAGAGCGTGACAGCACGTTCAAGCTCGTCCTCGCTGACGAGGATGACGCGATCCATCAGCGAACGCAGGATCTGCGCCGTCAGCTTGCCGACCTTCTTGACCGCAATGCCTTCCGCGATGGTGGCACCGCCGACCTTGGCGTCTTCGCCGCGCAGCTCCGCCGACAGCGACGGATAGAGCGCAGGCTCCACGCCAATGATGGATGTCGCCGGCCGTCGCGCCTTGATTGCGGTCGCGATGCCTGCGGACAGGCCGCCGCCGCCGACCGGGATGACCATGACGTCGAAATTCGGCAGCGCGTCCATGATCTCGATGCCGATCGTGCCCTGCCCGGCGATGACATGCCTGTCGTCGAACGGATGGACGAAGGTGAGGCCCTGCTCTTTCTCCAGCTGGCGCGCATGCGCATCGGCATCCGCCAGCGTCTCGCCATGGATGATGACCTTCGCGCCGAAATTGCGGGTGTGCTCGATTTTCACGAACGGCGTGCCCTTGGGCATCACGATGGTGGACGGGATGCCAAGGCGCGAGGCGTGATAGGCGACGCCCTGCGCGTGGTTGCCGGCCGACATGGCGATGACGCCTGCGGCTTTCTCGGAGTTCGACAGCGAAAGCAGCTTGTTGAGCGCGCCGCGTTCCTTGAACGAGGCGGTGAATTGCAGGTTTTCGAACTTGATCCAGACCTGCGCGCCGGTGATCTCCGAAAGCGTACGGGAATAGCGCAGCGGGGTGTGCTCGATCTGGCCTTCAATCGCCTTCGCCGCAGCTTCGATGTCGGCCAGCGTCACGGGGAGCGGAGTGTCTGAGGGCTTGTCGGATAGCGGTTGGGCGGTCACAGCGGCTGCCTTTCAAGGGCGAAGGTCGGGGCTGCCTATACCGTATCTGGCCGAGGTTAAAGCCCGGATGGCCCCCGGGGTCAGGCGGCTCGGCTGGGCGGGGTGGCGAGGCCGCGTGCGATGTCCAGGCGGCGCATCGCCTTGGCGGGCCACTGCCTTGCTCGTCCGACCGGTAGACTTTCGACAAATGCGCGGACCTGGAACTGGGCGGCCTTGATCACTGGAGAGAACCCGGTTCCGCCAATGTATCCGGCCCCGACCGCCCGGCTGTCGGTGGCGAGGCTTTCCTTGAACGGATAGTCGCCAGGTCCGAGATCAAGCTCGGAATAACCAGCATCGGCCGCCGCGCGGATCGCCTCCACGAACACGATCAGGCCGGGCGAATAGGACGCCCACTGATTGTCGTGCGCGACATACCAGGCATGCAGCACCTTTTGCGCCCGCAGGCAGAACAGGACAGCAGCAGGCAACCCCTTGATCCTCAGGACAAACATGGCACCGCCGAAGTGTTTGTTGCTCGCGGGCGAAGCGAATGTCCCACGAACGACGCCATCGATCCATGCATGATCGAAGATGTCCCTCACGCCCGTGCGATGCATCTGCTCGCGCTTCCATGTGAGCAGCGTCTCGAACGCGGCTGAATCGGTCGAGAATGCTTCGAACGAAACCTCGCCGCCGAGATCGCGCGTCATCTTGGCGAGCTTCTTGCGCGTCTTGACGATTGTCTTCGTACCCGCCGCAAGCCGCTTTGCGCACCACGCTTCGTAGCCTTCCGGGAAGCGCACGACATGACCAGCATCGGCCGTCAGCAGGTGCGGGCCCACCGCATTGTTGACAAGGCCTGCCGTCAGATCGATGCGGCCGACGGCAAGCCCCTTTGGAGCTGCAGACAGGTCGAGTGATATGCCCGGCTTGGCGACAAGCGCCTGATAGTCACAGATCGGCCCGCCAGCGGGCATTGCCGCATAGGAACTGCCGCGCTGTACAGGCAGGAAACCCAGCGGCTCGCCACTCGCGTCCAAGTAGACGACGACCCGCACATCGTCGCGATGCATGGCGACCAGCTTTGCCCAGTCGGGCGTCAGGTATGGGCTGGAGAGTTCGGCGTCGGCGGCGAGAAAGCTGCGCCAGGCGCCGATGTCGCCGTCCGTCATCTTTGCCGGATGTATGCTTACGACCCGCATGCGCGGCCAACCTGCTTCTCGTGCGAGTACGGCTGGTTATCCCAGAAAGGCGGCATTTTTTAATGAACCGGGATTGATGAATTTTGATGGATTCCGGCCGCAATTGTCGCAAGATCTCCCTCCAGCACACGCGGAGGCCGCGATTTCCAGCGAGTTCGATCGGCGCACGGTTTTGCTTGGCGGCGCGCTGCTGGCGGCGGGATGCGCCACGATTCCGTGGACGCCGCCGGCGCGGTGCCCCTTCCGGGTTGTAGAACACGTCCCCATCCCGATGCGCGACGGGATCAGCCTCTCGGCGCGGCTGTGGATTCCGGACGTTGCCGCCAAAGCGCCAGCAGTGCTGGAGTGCGTCCCCTATCGCAAGCGCGACCTCTATCGGCCGCTGGACGACCTGTGGGGCGCGACGCTGGCGGCCAGGGGCATCGCCTTTGTACGGCTGGATGTGCGCGGCTCGGGCGACTCTGAGGGCGTGCTGACCGACGAATACTCCGAGGCCGAACTTGCCGACTGTGAACAGACAATCGCATGGATCGCTGCGCAGGAGTGGTGCAGCGGCGCGGTTGGCATGCGCGGCCTTTCATGGGGCGGGATCAACACGCTGCAGGTGGCGACGCGGCGTCCGCCTGCCCTGAAGGCAATCATGCCGATGGGATCGTGCGATCGGCGCTACACCGACGATGCGCACTACATCGGCGGCGCGCTGGGGCTGACCAATTTCCAGTGGGGCGTGCTGTTCAAGAAGGTGATGGCCGGGCCGCCCGATCCCGCTGTTTCGGGCCCGGGCTGGCGCGACCAGTGGCGGGCGCGGCTGGAGGCCGCGCCACCCATCCTCGCAACATGGCTGCAGCATCAGCGCGAAGACGATTACTGGCGACGCGGTTCGGTATTCGCAACGCCTGGCGCGATCGACGTGCCGGCCTACTTCGTCAGCGGCTGGAGCGACACCTACTCCGAACCTAGCCTGCGCATGTTCGCGAGCCATCGCGCACCGGCGAAATGCATGATCGGGCCGTGGGGCCACACTTATCCCGGTATTGCTCCGCAGGGGCTCGACTGGGAGAAGGAGGAAGTACGCTGGTGGCGCCACTGGCTGATGGACGAAGTGACGGGGATCATGGACGAGCCGCGCCTGCGGATGTTCATGCCCGAAGCCACCGCGTCACAGGGCGGACCGATACCGGGACGGTGGATTGCTGAAAACGCATGGCCAGCGCGGACACATGTGCAGCGCCTGTATCTCAACGCAACGGGTCTGGCCGATCATGCAATGCGCGGCGTCGACATCGTGCATCGCGATCGTGGTGTTGTGGGTACGACCAAGCCGGAATGGCTGGACAGGCTGCCCATTGAACAGAGCCATGACGATTCGATGTGCGCAGCGTTCGACGCCGCACCACTCGAAGCGGACATCGAGATCGCGGGAGCGCCCCGCCTGACGCTTCATGTGACCGCGGACCAGCGCATCGCCAAGGTGTTCGTGCGTCTCTGCGAAGTGAAGCCCGACGGCACAAGCTGGCTGGTGACATGGGGGGCACTGAATCTCACGCGGCGAAGTTCGATTGCGGCGCCGGAGCCGCTGGAGCCGGGCAAACGCTATGAACTGACGCTCGACCTTCGCGCCGCTGCATACCGGTTCGCCGCGGGATCGCGGGTGCGCCTCGCGATCTCCGAAGGATTCTGGCCGATGCTGTGGCCGTCGCCGAAGACGCCGACGCTGACGCTGCCGACAGGTGTTTCGACATTGTCCCTGCCTGTGCGAACGCACGAAGCGGCGCCTGCGCCCTTCGCCGTCGCGCAGACGTCTGGCGCGAGCGAGGCGCCGAACTATGCGCCTGCCGCGCCTGACACGAACGGGCGCATCGTGCTCACGCATCCGACGCCGGCGGTGCCGTATCCGGTCGCGGGCGTCGGAACCGTGCTGTCGTCCACCGGCGGGCAGACATGCGAGATGACCTCGGGGGACCCGCTCTCGTGCGCATGGCGGCAGACGTCGCGCTCGACATGGACGCGCGATGGCTGGGACTGCGCCGTCGATGTGTCGTACGAGCTGCGTGCTGATGCAGAAGCGTTCGAGCTGGTGGAAACCCTGCGCGCCACGGAACGCGGCGAAGAAATCTTCGCGCGCACGTACAGGGCCAGCATCCCGCGCGACCTGCTCTAGCCGTCCTTCTTCTGCGCCTCGATCTGCGCTCGCTCTATTGCGGCGGCCTCTGGACCAAAATCCTCCGGCACCCAGACCGGCCGGATCTCGATGAATTCACCTGCCGGGCATGGCGCCTGAGGGGCCCAGGCGATGGCGTCGGCAAGGTCCTTCGCCTCGATGATACAGTAGCCGCCCAGCACTTCCTTGGTTTCGGTGAAGGGGCCATCGACCACCGCGGTCTTGCCGTCACCGGCGAATTTCACGCGGGCACCGTGGCGCGTCGGCTTCAGCCCCTCCCCGCCCAGCATCATGCCCGCGTCCACGAGACGCTGGTTGAAGGCCATCATGTCATTGAGCAGCTTCTGGCCCTCGGGCCCATCAGGCACCGGGGATTGTTCGGTTTCGGCCGCGGGGCCCGGGTACATCAGCGTCACGAAACGCATAGCTTTCTCTTTGTGTCACCCCGAGGACGGGGGCGACCGGGCCAATCCGACATTTTGGCAGGCGGCTATTTTGCAGGCGGCGTGATCCGGTAGATGGCGTTGGTAATGTCGGAGGCGACATAGACCGAGCCATCCTTCTTCGAGACCGCGACGCCCGAGGTCGTGTAGGCGGGCAATGTTCCCTCGGCGGCGGGAAGGCCCATCTTGAGGCCTTCAGCGATGACGGATTTCGACCCGTCCTTCGGGTCGAACGCAATGACACGGCCAGCGCCAGCCTCGGCGAGATAGACCCGGCCGTCCGCGCCGATATCGACACCTTCCGGACCCGCCAGGCCTTCGAGAACGCGGGTGACTGTTCCCGTCGCAAGATCAACAGTGGCGAGCGCACCGCTGGTCTCGGTAACGTAGAGCTTGCCGTCCGCAGCTTCCACCATCGACACCGGGTAGTTGAGCCCCTCAACCTGAGGGGTCGTTGCCCCGACGTCCAGCGGGCGGATCTTGCCGGTTGCCGCCTCGAGCACGATCATGCGGCCGTCGGCCAGCTCGATGGCATCCGACGGCGCCATGAAGCCATGATGCATCTCGGCCTGACCGGTTGCGCGATCAACTGTCTGCACCATGCCGGCCGCCCACGATGTGATCAGCACCTTCGTCTTGCCCGCGCCGATGCCGAGCTGGTTCTCGGTTTCATTGCGATACATGCGGAGCGGGTCCTTGATCTGCTTTGTTGCAGTGTCGATGACGCGATAGGCGAAGACGTCTGCGACGTGCAACTTTTCCCCTTCAGCTCCATCAGTGATGACGAGATCGGTAGGCGTCGCCAGCGGGCCGCTGACGATCGTGCGCACCGCGCCGTCAGCCGGGTTAACTGCATAGATGGTCGCATCCGCCATATTCGAGACATAGATCGTGCCGTCCTTGGCTAGGGCGAGGTTGTCGAGCGCGGGCGCCAGCGTGGCGATTACGGAGACAGCTTTGGTCTTCATGTCGATACGCTTCACCTCACCTGACTTGGTGTCGATGGCGTAGAGGTTTCCGTCAGGTCCGAAATTGGCGGCCGCGGGAATCTGGAAGCCAGCTGCAACGACCGTGTCCTTGCCGGTGGCGGGATCGATCATCACGATGGCGTTCTTGAACCAGAGCGGGCCGTAGAGCATGCCGTCCGGCCCGACCTCGAAGCCATTGAAGCCGCCGAGGTCCTTGCGGATGAGGCGTGCAGGCTGCGCGCCGGTGACATCCGCCTCGTAGAGCGCATCGCCGAGGAAGACCTGCGTGAAGTAGAGCCTGCCCTCCTTCGTGAAGGCCAGCGAGTTCGAACCCGGCAGGCCCGACGAGATCATTTTCGGCGCGCCGCCCTTCGGCTGGATGAAGACCTTGCCGGTCAGATAGCCAGTCCACGCCATCTCGCCATTGGGGCCGAAGGCGATGTCGTCGGCCATGCCATCGGGCGGGCCCATGCGCTCTGTCACTTCACCCGTTCCCGGGTTCACCGCATAGATCGCCTGCCCCACCACGCTTCCGGCGAGGATCGTGCCGTCCTCCTCGACCGCGAGCCCGTGCAGCCCATGGAAGGGCGAGGGGCCGATGAACTCGGTGACTGTCCACGCGACGGGCACCACGGACGCTGCAGGTTCGCTGCCGCCACAGGCGGCAACGGCGAGCAACGAGACAGTGCAAAGCGTCCGGACCATCGTTTCTTCCCCACAGTGATTGCGAGGTAGCTTAGCGAGGCACCACAATCTTTCCAGCGTCAGCCAACGCCCCGCAACGCTACGTCATGCGCGGCCCCCAAAAGCAAGCGCCCCGGATCTTGCGATCCGGGGCGCTGCAATCATTCAAGTCCGACGAGCGTTACTGCCCGCCATTGCCCGGCATGGGCGCAGCCGAAGCCGACGGAGCAGCCTGGCCGGGACGGCGCATCTGACCCATCACGGCTTCGAACTCAGTCATGTCGATACCGCCGTCCTTGTTCTTGTCGACGACGCCGAAGGCCAACGGATTGCCGATCCGCTCCTTGAACTGGCCGCGGAGCTCAGCCATTTGAACCTTGCCGTCGATATTGTCATCGAGCATGCCCAACAGGCGCGTGCGGTTCAGAAGCTGGTCGTAGTTCTTCTGGTCTTTCGCGGTCTCGTCTTTCCAGAGGTAGCGCAGCGAGGTGTAGAACATCTCCTCGAACGACTGGTCGCCCCAGACGATCTTCTCGTTCGGGTTCGGGTTCGCCGGGTTGCGCTTCGAGTTGTCATACACGTAGGTGGCGATGACCTTCGAGCCAGCCGGGACGTCGATAGGCTTTTCGAACTCGTACATGCGCTGCCAGTTGAAGTCGTAGAACGGCACGTTCAGGATCGTCTCGCGCTTGCCATCCGGCGTCATCAGCTCAAGCTTCGAGTACGTGCCGCGATAGTGTGCGTGCACGACGGCCGTGTGCAGGATCGCGTCTTTCGGGAAATCGAAGTAGGCGATTTCCTTGTGCGCGCCCTCATTGGCCGGGATCTCGATGAACTGATCGACGAGAGGCGTTTCGCGCATGATCAGTTCCGGCGTCTCGCCGTCCTTGTAGAAGTAGAGACCGATCTGCTCGGCCGAGACGGCTTCCTTGCCGAACGGCGTGTAGTGCATCTGGTAGCCGAACTGGCCTCCAGCCGGGACCCAGGAGCCGATGCCGCTCGGGGCAACGGTCGATTCCATACCGACCGTGTAGCCGCCAACCGCGCCGCCCCAGGCCTGCATGCCCTTGTTGGTCGCGCCTTCCGGGATCACGCCCGAGAGGATGTGATGGACGCCCTGGCGCTGGCTGACCTTGGCAGTGGCGGCCTTGAGCCACTTGCCTTCCTTCAGGGGGTTGGGCGTCGTGGGGTACTGGTAGTCGACATAGCCCGTGGCCGGGATCGTGTATTTCGGGATGTCAACGATCAGGTCAGGCTTGCCCAGCGGCCATTCCGGCGCAACATGCTTGACCTTGCCCAGCGGATCGTCGCCTTCGCCACGCGGAGCGCCAGCTTCGACCCAGTTGATCAGCGTCTTGATCTGCGCGCCCGAGAGCGACTTGTCGTCCTTGAACTTGCCCACGTGCGGATCCGGATCCCACGGCGGCATGCGATCGGTGCGGACAGCCTCACGGATCATGCCGGAGAACTGCTTCACCTTCTCGTAGCTATCGAAGCCGAACGGAGCGATGCCCCCCTCCTGGTGGCAGGCGACGCACTTCGCTTCGATCATTGGGGCGATCTCGTTCGCGTAGGAGATTTTCGCGAACTGCGCCTTGGCTTCGGGGGCGCGGGCCGGGAAGGAGATGGCCTGCGTCTTCAGCGCGTCATGCTTGACCGAGACTGGCTTGCCTTCGACGACGTCCTTGATCGGGTCAGCGGCGAGCGGGCCGGAGTACGCGATCTTCCAGGTCTTCGGGTCGACCACGAAAGCCTGCGCTACGCGCGAGGCACCGATCTGGCCGCCGACGAGTTGCAGGTCGTCCTGCAGAACCGGGACCGTGATGCCGTTCTTCACCGCGTCGGCAAGGATGGCCTCGCGTTTGTCGTTCGGGTTCGAGTTTAGCATCATGAACTCGACGCCCTTCGACGCCCACTCGGCCTTGAGCGCTTCGAGTTTCGGCACCACCGCAGCCGTGTCGGGCGAACCGGCGGCATGCATGACGACGACTACGGCGGCTGCATCCTTCAGGCGGTAGAGCTCGCGAGCATAGCCGTCGGCCGAGACGAGGCGGAAATTGTCGATTCGCGCAGCGACTTCGGCCATCGGGGCCTGATCCTGGACAGCGATCGCGACATCATTTGTGGCGACCATGTCGCCGGGCTGCGCGCAGCTCGCTGCCCCAAGGGCAAGTACAAGACCGATTGCGGTCAAGGTAACGGGGCGCTTCATGCGGGGAGGTCCTCCAGCTCTTAATTTTGGCCGTGATAGTGCATCTTACGTTGGCCTGACAGCGTCAAGATGCTGCGAGCTGTTCTCACCGAAAATTGTTAATGAGCGGTGCCGTTCAGGCTGCCGAGAGCCCCGCGATCCCCTCAGAAGGGTCATGCTCCGCCACCCAGTGACCGGGTGCCACCTCGATCAGCCTGGGCCGATAGTAGTGTGTCGACCCGGTAAGACGCGACTTCATGAAGCGCAGGCTGGCCCGCGGATCGAGAGGCGACGGCAGGTCGCCCAGCAGTTTCACCCGAGGGCGAGATCGTTCCGCGGCCGGATCGGGGGACGGGGCCGCGGAGAGCAGCGCGCGGGTATAGGGATGGAGCGGATTGGAGAACAGCACGTCGCGGGAGGCCATTTCGACCGCGCGCCCCAGATACAGCACCATCACCCGATGGCAGATCTCGCGCACGACCGCGAGGTCGTGGCTGATGAACATCATCGCGAGCCCGAACTCCTTCTGCAGGTCGATCAGCAGGTCGAGAATCTGCGCCTGGACCGACACGTCGAGCGCCGACACGGCCTCGTCGCACACGACGAGCTTCGGCCTCAGAATCATCGCCCGGGCGATACCGACACGCTGGTTCTGTCCGCCGGAGAGCTCGTGCGGGTAGCGGTTCACCATTGCCGGATCGAGACCCATCCGCTCCATCATCTCGCGAGCCGCCCGCTCCTTGCCCTTCGCATCGACATCGGGGCGGAACACGCTCAGCGGCTCAGCGATCGACTGGCCGATCGTCGTCCGCGGATCGAGGCTGGCAAGCGGGTCCTGGAAGACGATCTGCAATTCCTGGCGCAGCGGTTGCACTTGCTTGCGCGAGGCCTTTGCGATGTCGCGGCCGAGCCATGCGACCGAACCCGCGCTGGTATCGAGCAGGCGAAGCACGCCGCGGGCCAGCGTGGACTTGCCGCAGCCGCTTTCGCCGACCACGCCCATCGTTTCGCCGGGGCGCAATGTGAAGCTCACACCATCGACGGCGCGCAGCGGCACGCGCTTGCCAAAGAGGCCGCCCGGCACGTGAACGGGGAAGGTCACGTGCAGGTCGTCGACTTCGAGGATCGGCTTTGTCTCGACCGCCGGCGGCGGTGCGATGACGGGGCGGCCGCCGCGATCTGCGCGGTCCATGCGCGGCATCGCTTCGAGCAGCATGCGCGTATAGGCGTGCGCGGGCGCGGCGAAGACCTGGTCGACCTCGCCGCGCTCCACAGCCTCGCCATGGCGCATGACCACAACGCGATCGGCCATGCGCGCGATCACGCCCATGTCATGGGTAATGAGCACGAGACCTGCTCCTGTCTCGCGCTTCAACTCGTCCATCAGGTCGAGCACCTGCGCTTGCACCGTCACGTCGAGCGCCGTTGTCGGCTCGTCCGCCAACAGCACCCGGGGCTCGCACAGCATGGCCGCGGCGATCATCACGCGCTGGCGCATGCCGCCTGAGAGCTCGTGCGGGAACTGGTGAAGGCGGCGGCGCGCCTCTGGAATGCGGACGCGCTCGAGCCACTCGACCATGCGCTGTTCGGCAGCCCTGCCCTTGAGATTCTTGTGACGGGCCAGCACTTCGGCCATCTGCGCACCGACTGTCATGTGCGGTGTCAGCGAGGTGAGCGGGTCCTGGAAGATCATCGAGATTCGCGCGCCGCGGATCTCGTTGAGTTGTTTGCGATCGAGCCCATTCATCTCGACGCCGTCGAACAGGATCGAGCCGTCGATCCTTCCGTTCGCCGCCGTGAGCCCCATAGCCGCCAGCACGGTCTGGCTCTTGCCCGAACCGCTCTCGCCCACGAGGCCGAGGCACTCGCCCGGCGCAACGCTGAAGGACAGCTTCTTGACGGCCTCGACCAGCCCATCCTGCGTCTGGAAGGAAACGCAGAGATCGCGCACGTCGAGGATCGGCTTGGCGTCAGACGGAGGGGACAATGCGTTGCTCACGATAGCTTGCGGGCTTCGATGCCCTCGGCGGCGAGAACTGACAAGATCGCATCGTGCAGCAAGACGCCGGCATCGGCACCGCCCGGCGCTACGCCCTTCGGCGATTTGCGGCGCTGCCGAGCAAAAATGCGCCACTGCGTCGGATAGCCCAGGGTCAGGCCATGGCTGGCGCAGCCGATGGTGATCTCCTGTCCCGACTCCGCCGGATACTCAAGGAACCAGCCGAACTCCTCGCCATGGGGATAGCTGGTCACGATGTCCTGCTCGGCCAGAGCCTGCGCCAGCCATGCCGCCAGCTCGAAGCCGTAAAGGTCTTCGCTGACCTGACACGGCTCGGGGAGGAAGGGCCGGAACCGGTCGGTGGTGAATTCGAAGGTCCACAACAGCATGTCAGCACTTGACCTGTTGCGGGCGCCAAAGGGAACCCCTCACCTTCAGCCGGAGCTATGCCACTGCGCCGCAGGCGGAACCGTTTGAAGAGCCAGACGGAGAGCGCGCACGACGCCGATGATCAGGTGTGCTGGATGGGAAGCATTGCCGGCTAGGTTGCTCGGGCGGAAGGCTGCGACTCAGTCGGGGGGGCGGAGACGCGCATCGCACCGCTTGCCAGGACCGGGACCAGGTAGCCAATCGCCAACCCTGTGTTCGACAGGGCGTTTATCCAGAAGCCGGTCGCAACCGACAGGGCGCTGTCGATGGCGAACCAGACGATCATGCCAACGGTGGCCAGACGCCAGACCGGGCCCGCCTCCACCCCCAGCCGATGCGCGGCCATGAAGAGCGCGAGGTAGCTGACGCCCCACCCCATCGTCACTGCGCCCATCAGGGCGACGCTGAAGCGGAGCTGCGGCGTCCACTCCATCGGCACGCCCCCACCGACGATGGCGAAGCCGGTTTCTGCGATTGTGTCAGTGGCATCGAGACCGCCTCCTGCCAGAACGAGGCCGAACACGATCACAACCCACGCCCAGACGTTCAACCAATTGCGCCAGAATGTCGACATGTCCTGCTTCCGTATCAACCGAAATGCAGAAGGATACATTGGCGAACCGCGCGGCCAATTACGTTTCAGGTAATCGCCGGTAGAGTGTGCCCTCAGGCGGCGGCGCCCTTGCCAAGCAACGCGTCAATCTCACCCGCGTGCGGCATAGCCTTCGTGAAGTCGAACGTGCACGGCCCGATCATTTCCTTTGCCGCGCCGATCATCGCGCTCATGGCGACAGCATGCATCATGCCGCCGGTGGAGATGCGCTTCACGCCGAGTTCGCCAACTTGCGCGACGGTGAGGTTCTCCTTGCGCGGGCCGCGCACGATGTTGAACGGACGGTCGATCGCGCGGCACACGTCGCGCACTTCGTCCGATGTATTGAGACCTGGCGCGAACAGCACGTCGGCGCCTGCTTCCTGATAGGCCTGAAGGCGCGCGATCGTGTCGGCCAAGTCAGCGCGTCCATGCAAGTAGTTCTCGGCGCGGGCGCAAAGCATGAATTTGAAGGGCAGCCGGCGCGCCGCCTCGGTTGCGGCGCGGATGCGATCTGCGGCCTCCGCTATGGAGTAGATCGGGTTCGCGCGGTCGCCGGTGAAATCCTCAATCGAGCCGCCGACGAGCCCCGCGTCGGCACCCTGCCGGATCGTCTCAGCGCAATCCTCGGGCGCTGGCCCGAAACCGTCCTCGAGATCTGCGGCGAGCGGGATGTCGATCACCGGCGCCATCGCACGAATGTGCGCCATGACATTCTCGCGGCCGGCATTGTAGTCCGGATACCCGATCGAGCGCGCATAACCGGCGCTTGTCGTCGTCAGCGCCTTGAAGCCGAGACCCGCCAGAAGGCGCGCCGAACCCGGGTCCCACGGATTGGGAATCACGAACACGCCAGGTGCCGCGTGCAGCGCCTCGAATGCCGAAGCTTTGTCTGCCTGTGACGCTGCCATGTTGTAACTCCGGCTTTCTGCTTCCAGCCATCCTAGCGTCGAAGGCGGCGGCAGACACTGCGATTTTCTCATGATTGCTCAGAGCCGCGCTTTACGCGGATGTGCGGGCATCGCATCACTCGCGCTCATGTGGAGGGAATCGATGAGAATGCTTGTCTTGGTCGGCCTGATGGCCGCCGCCGCCCCGGCTGCCTTGGCTCAGAATGTCTACGTCACCGCAGACCGCCTGCTCGACGTTTCGACCGGCCGCATGATCCAGAACCCCGCGATTGTCATCCAGGACGGCGTCATCACGGCGGTTGGCTCGCGCGATCGCGTGCAGGTACCCTCCGCCGCAGTCGTCCACGAGCTTCCCGGCGTCACGTTGCTTCCCGGCCTGATCGACATGCACACGCATCTCGACAGCGATCCGACCATGGGTGGCTTCACCGGCATCGGCCTGCCCGACGCGTACGCCGCCGTAATCTCGGTTCCCGCCGCCAAGGCGACGCTCGATGCGGGCTTCACGACGGTGCGCAATGTGGGCTCGGGCAATTGGGACGATATCGCGCTCAAGGCCGCCATCGACATGGGCAAGGTGCCGGGCCCGCGCATCGTGCCCGCCGGCTACTCCTTTGGAGCGACGGGCGGGCATTGCGACATCACAGGTCTGTCGCCCTCGTTCAACATGGCCAGCCCCTACAATGCCGACAGCCCGGACGAGGGCCGCAAGCGCGTGCGTGAGATCCGCAAATACGGCGCCGAGGTGATCAAGATCTGCGCCACAGGCGGCGTGTTCTCGCACAACACCGAGCCGGGCCAGCAGCAGCTGACGCTCGCCGAGATGAAAGCCATCGCGGAGGAAGCCCACATGTGGGGCCTGAAGGTGGCGGCGCACGCGCACGGCGCCACGGGCATCCGCGATGCAGCGCTCGCAGGCATCGACACGATCGAACACGCCAGCCTGATCGACGACGAAGGCATCGCCGCAGCCAAGAAGATGGGCACGTGGCTGTCGATGGACATCTACAACACCGACTACACCCAGAGCGAAGGCCCGAAGAACGGCGTGATGGAGGACAATCTGCGCAAGGACCGCGAAGTCGCGGAGGTACAGCGCCAGGGCTTCAAGCGCGCGCTCGCAGCCGGCGTGAAGATGGTCTACGGCACGGATTCGGGCGTCTACCCGCACGGCGACAACGCCAGGCAGTTCGCGGTCATGGTGCGCTATGGCGCAACGCCGCTGCAGGCGATCCAGGCGGCGACCATCAACGCCGCTGATGCGCTTGGCAAGAAGGGCAAGGTCGGTGTGGTGGCGACAGGTGCGTTCGGCGATCTCGTAGGCGTAGTGGGCGATCCCACGCGGGACGTGACGCTCCTGGAAAAACCTGCCTTCGTGATGAAGGGTGGCGAGGCGGTGGTGGGCGGGGAGCAGTAACGCAGCCCTGCCAGAAGCTCGCTTCCGCTTCGGCCAAATTCCGACACGAACGACGATCAGCATCAGGTTCACCCTGGGAGGGACGTGATGCGCGTCAGCCTGATTGTCTGCTGTCTGATCCTCGCCGCGCCGGCCAGCGCACAACCTGCGCAGGCGAAATTCCCGGCGGGCGAATGGCATGGCACGGGACTTCAGGTAGGCCCCGGGGGCGTCCAGTCGAGCTGGACGATCAACCTTCGATCGACGCCGACAATCGCGGCGCCATCTCCTACCCTTCGCTCGGATGCCGGGCGAGGCTGCAGCGTGTCGCCGGCGCCGCCAACCAGATCACCTTTCGTGAGAGCATCATCGAGGGCGACTGCATCGATGGCGGCGAGATGACCGCGATCCTGAGGAAGGGCCGGCTCTTCTGGTTCTGGACCAGCCCGGACGCGCCGGCTGACGCCTCGGCCGTTTTGTATCAGGACAATCAGGTCTCGTAGGCGTCAGGGCAGCTGCGTCATCAGGTTGAAGTCCACGCTCGGCTGCGAGGGCGAGTTCGAGCCCACAATCGCCGAGCCCTGCGTGTTGATCCAGTAGTAGCTCGAGCCGGAGTCGACCTTGTAGCTCTGGCCGGTCGCCTGATCGATGACGTCGGTCTGGTCCATCGTGCTGTTCTGCCATTGCTGGCTGAGCTTGTCGGACATTGAGCCGGATGTGGTGCTGGCGCCTGAGGAGGCGGGATGATAGTGCGCGGCGATCCGGGCCGACATGTCGTTCGCCGCCTGCCGGCTGATCGTATTGATCTGCGCCACCATCTCATAATTGGCGCGGGTCCAGTCCGGGTTCACTTTCCGGGACAGCAGCATGTGGATGAGGGCCTCACCGCCCTCCAGCGCGCGCGCCCTGGGGGCCATGAAGCCTCCGACGGAGGAAACGAACCAGACACCGAAACCTTCTGAGCCGAATTGCTGGCTCACACCGGAAATGTAGGTCGCCATTTCGACAATGCCGACCTTGTCGGCGTCGCAGGTGAACTCCGCGATCGCAGCGTCCACGTGCTGGAACTGGCCGGGGGCCGTGCTGGCCTGAAGGGCGGCGTTTGCTTCGGCGGCGACCTTGTCCTCGGACACCACGCCGACGATCTTCAACCCCCCGCACGTCCGGCCGAAGCGCTGCTTCACATAGTCAGGCAGGAGCTGAAGCGCAGACTGGTACTGCAGGAGGACCGCTTCGCCATTCCGGCTTCCTTCGACCAGACCAAGCTGCCGCTCCATCTGGGTGGGCGTCTTGAACAGCTGCAAGGTCGGATCGCCGGAGAAGGCATAGACCTCGCCGTCGGGCGACGTCATCTCGATGATGTCGAGCAACCGAAGCGGCGAGGGGCGGATGATGCCGCCTGACACACGCCAGTTGGCGGGAACCTCAGCGGTGTAGGCAGCCTCGTTTGGCTCGCGCCATTTGGAGTAGGTCAACGGAGCGGGAGCAGCTGGCTTCAGGTCAGCAGAGCCCGAAATCCTGACACCCTTCATGAGGCCCGAGAAGATCGGACGCAGCTCGCGATACTTCGCCTTCGGCGCTGACGTAAGGTACCAATACCCGACCATTCCGGCCTCGGCGTCCGTGTAGACGAAACTCGCCTGGGCGACCACGTCGCCGGCCTCGCCAAACATCCGGACGCCCGTCGCGCCGAGCGCGGCCGGCTTGTTCCAGATGATCGGACTGCCCTCCTTGCGGGCGAAGTCGGTGAGGACGGCCTCGGCACTGGGCATTCTGGCCGACTTCGCGACGAACATCGGCCACACCACAACGCGTGCGCTGTCCGGCCCGGTGAAGATGATCGGACCCTTGCCGTCTTCGGCGCGCCCTGCGCTCCAGCCTTCGCGGAGCTGGAGGGTGACGTTGGGCTCCGGTCGCCCCTCGATCCATCCGTCCAGCACCTGCTTCTCCCCGGCCGCGACCGCCTCTGGCGGCCCATCATCCCTGTATGCCGGGCCTGCCTCTGCCGCAGCGGTCCCGGGTGAGGCGCCGCCGCAGGCCGCAAGCAACAGACCAGCAAAAGCCAACGCCGCACGGCTTCCCGATCTCCAGACCTGAATTGTGCTCATTCCCGTCACCCCGCCAGACTCAGAGCGGCAGCGTTGGATGTTGCGCACAGAAGGTCAACAGCGCTCGCCGGCTGCGCTCCCGATAGCCAGCCTCTGGCCCATTTTTTTTGGCACGGCATGAGATCAGCCATGTGAGCACGCGCTCAGGCTACGCCCGCCAACTCTTCGATGCGTCGCCATCCATGAAGCAGGACCCCCTGGTCGATGTCGTATGCCAAGACGCATCCACCGCCAGCTGGTTGATCGTGGATGCGGCTGATCGGCAGCGAATGAAGCGCGCACATCAGTAGCGTGCCGACTGCGCCATGCCCGACGAATACCAGGTCGCCCTCGCCGTGCGTTGCAAGAACGGCTTCTGTTTCCGCGACAATCCGATCCCGCGCATCGATTGCACGCTCCCATCCGCAGTAACTCTGGTTCGGCTGCCCGAAGAACGCGTCGGGCGGCAGGAAACCCGTTGCGCTGCGATCATTCTCATGCATCGCCTCGCGAACACTTAGGGGCAGGCCCAGCCGCGTGCAGACAATGTCCGCTGTCTCCAGCGCCTTGGCCTCGGCGCTGGAGACGACAGTGGCCACGTCAACCAGCAGGTCCAGACTGGCGAATGCCCTGGCCCGCCGTCGCCCTGCACAGGAAAGGTTCCAGAGTGGAACCGGGATCGCCGGGTCGATCTCACCTGCGGATGCGTGAGGTAGCGGAGCACGCGCGCCATGACAGCCCCTAGATCTCGATCAACAGCGCTGTGGCATCATCTGATGTCTTGAAGCGGCCGATCCTGGCGTCGTCTTCGGGCGAGGCCTCCATGTCGCGTAGCTCACGCATCAGCACGCCCAGGCCACGAGCGATCACCGCATCGATCAAGCCTTCATCCGTGTAGCGCCCATATGGCGACACTAGGCGGTAGAAGCCGTCCGTCATCAGGAGCGCCCTCGTTCCCTCCGGCGCATCGCAGCTCTGGTGAACGATGTGATCGGCGGCTTCCGGCTGGACACCGAACACCCAGTAGCCGCGCGCCGTGTTGTGAACTGCGCGCACGTCCTGCAGCCATTTGAGCCGGTCCTGCGGCGTCATCGCCATCACCGTCTTCGCGCGCCCCTGCTCGTCCGCCGCCTTGCTGGTCTCGCCGAAGACGGTGACAGCGCCATCGGGCGCTTTCACGATGGCGATGGAATCGCCCAGCGTCGCGCTTTCAAGCTTGCCTTTGCGCGCCCGAACCCACGTGGCGGCGGCCGTCGGATAGCTCGCCAGCGGCGCATCCTTGAACGGTATCTTCACCTCGCGCTCCACCGCCGCACGCAGGCGCGGCAGCAGGCGCGCAAACCAAGCCTGCGGAATCTCGCGCGCATCGGCGGGGTGCTTGACGATCGTCTGTGCAAAGATTTCGGCATAGCGCGCGGCGTCGCTCTCTGCCGCCGCGAAGATCCGCACCGGGCCAACATCCGTCGCGCCATCGATCACGCAGGCCCAGCCCGCCGCCTCATCGAAGGCATAGCGATCATCGCCCGTACCGGTCTTCATGCCCCCGCCCAGCTTCGAGCCGGGGAAGGAAATCGAGTCGAGAAGTTTCATGTGCGCTCCGCAAGCGAGCGCTTGTCCTATGTGGTCATGGCCACGGAAGGAAGCTCGGCGGGCCTAAGCCGTCCGCGTCTTCAGCGCCTGCGAGAAATCCGACAGGGTCTGGATGTAGTCGCCGCTTTCGCGGAGGCGCTGGACATAGAGTTCGAGGATCTGGCGGGCGGCGACGCCGGCCTCGAGGCCACATTTCTCGGCCTCTTCGGCGAAGAGTTTCTTCGACTCAGGATCGAGCCTGACGGTCAGCGGCTGGCGGTTGCCGGCCTTGGAAGCGGACGCTTTGGACATGAGAGATTCCATTGGCAGCTGTCGGGAGCCCCCCGACGCCTGTAGCGAGAATCACCTTGCAGGCATTGCTAAAGCATTGCAATAGCAATGCATGGCCAAGCCACCCGCCACCCAGGGGACCAAGCCCTTCACCGTCGTGCTGCCCGAAAAGGCAGCTGAGCGGCTTGAAATACTTGTAGATTCTGGCCTCTACGGCTCCAACAGGGCCGAGGTTGCCCGGAACATCATTCTCCAGCACCTCCAGGAACTCTGGAAGTCCGGCAAGCTGCCCGGCTGAAGCCGGAACACATCGTCCATCCACAAGACAAGCCTTACAGAACGGGGCTTCGCGGGCCTCGTTAAGACCGGATTAACTATTCGCGCCCAATCGTTCCTCTCAGCCGCCCTGAGCTGCTAAACGCAGCTGCCAGCGGCCAACCGGCGGAGGAGGACGCGCCCATGGAAACGATGACTGCCGACCCGATCGAATTCTGCCCCGCCGCTGCCTGCGCCGCCGCCATCGTTCGCATCGAGGGTTTCATCGACCATGTCGCCCGCCTGATGGACGAAGCGCGCCTGGGCCGCTCGCCGGACCTGATGGCGCAGCTGGAAGCGATCTCGGACGAACTGATCATGGCCGCAGACGAAGCGCGTGACCGGCTTGCCGAGGTGCAGGCCGTTTCAGCCGCTGGCGCAATGGCGCAGCTTTTCGCCGCGATCCGGGATGTGCGGACACGCGATGATGCGGAGGCAAGACGCGCGAAAGACCTTGAGGCAAAGGCGGTGCGCTTCCTTGCCGACGCAGGCCTCTATGACGCGCGTTTTGTAAGGGCGCTCAGCGGCACCAGGCTTGGCGGTCGGCTACACATCGCGGCGGTGCGCCCGCCGGTCGAGTACGCCTCGATATAACCACGCCGCCGATCAGTCAGCTTCCACACGGATATGCGGGTACAGCTTCGCGATGCCCTGCGCCCACTCTTGATACGGCCACGGCGTCACCTCGGTGCCGGCGAATGGCATCAGCTCGCCGCGCCGATCGAACAACATCACCGTTGACGTGTCCGAGCTTGTGTCGATCCTTATGACGGCGAAATCCGCCAGCTTCAGGCTGCGCACATCCGGTGAGTGCGTCTCGTCCCACCACATCAGTTCGCCCGTCCGCTGGTTGATGCGACTGCCGCGCCGCGGATTGCGCAGCAGCGCCGCCGCTCCACCGAGCGTCGCAAGGACGCCTATCCAGAAGGCCACCGGCACAAGCCATGGTGCGCACTCGCCACCCGAGCTGCAATTCGTCGCCGGATCGATCGTCGCGCCAGCATAGACGAACACCAGCCCCACGCCGAGCAAGCCATACATCCGGAAATCACGGCGACCCGAGGTCTGGTGAACCATGACCAGGCCCGGCCCGGACATATCCCTGCTGACATTGATCACGCTCATGCGACGAGCTTCGGGCAAAGCGGCTAAGGGACGCTGACAGAAACCGTGAAAGCTCGAACGCCAGTGGTTTCCGATTGATCGCGATCAAGTTCGGAGCCCGGTGATGCGCGATGATCGGCTGATCAACGTAAATCTCAGGAGACAACTATGCACGCGCTCCGTCTGTTTGGATCAGCCCTCGTCGCGGCGGCGTCACTTGCCGCATGCACCCCACCGGAAACGGCCGACGCTCCGGCAGCTCCAGCGCCAGAACCGGTGAAGATAAGCCGGGAGATCAGCCTGCCGGTCAGCATCAACGCAGTCATGGTCGCGCTTGTCGACCATGCCTCGGAGCCAATCTGGCTCGACGCCTACAATCCTCCGACCACAGACGCTGGCTGGCGCGAGGCAGAACACCACGCCTATCAGGCCGCGATTTCAGGCAAGACCATACAGCTTGCAGGCACCGGACCCAATGACGCCGGCTGGGTCGCCGACACCGAATGGATCCGCATGGCGGACGAAATGAGCAATGCCGGCATGGACGCGCTGTCGGCGGTCAAGGCGCGCAATATCGATCAACTCACCGCCGCCGGCGATCGCCTGGTTGCTTCGTGCAATGCATGTCATGTGGCCTTCAAGCCAGACCTGCCGAGCATGGGAATCTACAAGTCGCCTGACTATCCGCCGGTGCCGCCGCAATAGCGCGTGGCCGGGGCTACCCCGCCAGCCGCGCCATCTCCGCTTCGCTGATCTCGTAATTGCCGTAGACGTTCTGCACGTCGTCGCAGTCCTCGAGCTCTTCGAGCATCTTCATCAGCTTGTCGGCGTTCTCGCCCTCGACCTGAACCGTGTTGACCGGCTTCCAGATCAGCGCGGTCGATGTCGCCGCCGTCTTGATCTTGCCCTCCAGCGCCGACGCGACTTCGGCAAGATCTGCGCGCGCCGTGTAGATGTAGTGGCCGTCTGCGTCGCTCGACACGTCGGATGCGCCTGCATCGAGCGCTGCTTCCATGATCGCGTCTTCTGAGCCTGCGCTCAGCGGATAAACGATCTCGCCAACATGCTCGAAGCCCGATGACACCGCGCCGGTCTGGCCGAGATTGCCGCCATGGTGGGTGAAGGCCGTGCGCACGTCTGTGGCCGCGCGGTTCTTGTTGTCGGTCGAGCACTCCACGATCAGGCCGACGCCGCCCGGCGCGAAACCCTCATAGCGGATGGCCTCGTAGTTGGCGCCATCATTGCCGGCGCCCTTGTCGATCGCGCGCTGGATGTTGTCCTTCGGCATCGAGACCGACTTGGCGTTGTTGACCGCAAGGCGCAGGCGCGGGTTGAAGTTCACATCCGCCATGCCGCTCTTGGCGGCGACGGTGATCTCTTTCGCCAGCTTGGAGAACAGCTTGGCCTTAGCCTTGTCGGCCTTGCCCTTGCGGTGCTGGATGTTGGCCCATTTGCTGTGGCCGGCCATGGAGTATCTCTCGAATGACGGTTGATTGGCCGCCCGGATACCCCACCGGCCCGGACCGACGCAAGCATGGCACGCGCGAAGCGCGCCCCGTGACAGCATCTTCAGTAGCCTTGGCCGCGCCCTGCGCTAGCTTGCCCCAGAGGACACAAAGGAGACTTCCATGAGATTCGCCATCGCTGCGGCAACCGTCGCGCTGCTTCTGGCCGCCTGTGGCGGCGCGGAGACGACCACGACCGCCGAGACCCCTGCCGCCGGCGAGGCACCCGCAGCTCCGGCTGCTGCCCCCGAACCCGCCATGGCGACCGGCCTCACCGGCCCCTCGGCCGGCAAGTGGCGCTCCACCACCACGGCGATGGGCATGACCATGCCGCCAATGGAAATCTGCTATGACAAGCAGATGAGCATGGAGGAGGCGCAAGCAATCCAGCAGTCGGCCGGCGTCGAATGCTCGGAGAACACCTATAACGCCGCGGCCGGCGGCATGACGGGCCGTTCCGTCTGCAAGATGGGGGACATGACGATCACGTCCGACATGAAGGTGACGGGCGATTTCGCCTCGGCCTACACGATGGAGATCACGTCATCCATGGACCCCGCCCCTCCGGGAATGCCCAACCCGTCCACCACGGCGATCAAGATGGAGCGGCTGGGCGACTGCACGCCCTGATCGGATCGCAGGAGTTCGCAAATCGGCGGCGGCAGGTTTATACCTGCCGCCGCAACTGCGTCGGAGCACGCTGGCGCAAGACCTGCCCCTCATCGCCTACCATGGGATTTCGACCATGACCGACACGCCCTTCACCGCCGATCCTGTCGCTGACCTTGTCTCGCTGCTCGATCTCGAACGGATCGAGGTGAACCTGTTCCGCGGCCAGTCGCCGGATGATGGCGTCAAGCGCGTGTTCGGCGGCCAGGTGATCGCGCAGGCGCTGGTCGCCGCCTACCGTACGGTCGAGAACCGCGTGTGCCACAGCTTGCACGCCTATTTCATCCGCCCGGGCGATCCCACCGTGCCGATCCTCTACGAGGTCGACCGCGCGCGCGATGGCAAGAGCTTCACCACCCGCCGCATCACCGCCGTCCAGCATGGCGAGCAGATCTTCAACCTCGCCGCCTCCTTCCAGGTGCCCGAAGAAGGCTTTACCCACCAGAGCGCCATGCCCGCAGTGAAGTTGCCTGCGGAGCTCAAGTCTGAGGACGAACTGCGCGCAATGGCGAAGGACCACATTCCGAAAGAGTTTCAGAAGCAATTTGCGCGGCCGAGGCCCATCGAACTCAAGCCTGTCGATCCGCGCCAGATGATATCGCCGGCCAAGACCGAACCGAAGAAGCAGATGTGGATGAAGGTCCGCGGCGCGATCGATCAAAACGACTTCGCGCTGCAGCAATGCCTGCTCGCTTATGCCTCCGACATGGGTATCCTCGACACCGCCACCAAGCCGCATGGCGTCAACTGGTTCACCGGCGGCGTCCAGATGGCGAGCCTCGACCACTCAATGTGGTTTCACGAGCCGTTCGACATCTCGAAATGGCTGCTCTACGCGATGGACTCGCCCTCGGCCTCGGGCGCGCGCGGCTTCAACCGCGGCGAAATCTTCACCGAGGAGGGCAAGCTGGTCGCGTCCGTGACGCAAGAAGGCCTGATGCGCCCGCGTGAGGCCAAGTTCAAGAACTGACTTGAGCCGCCACGCCGCAGGCGAACTCATTCCCACTGCGCAATCATTCCTTAAACGGCGCAAGCAAGCTTGGCGCGAAGCCTCGCGCGTGGTTTGACTCGTCGGGGGCGTTCGGAGACCTTGATGATGCGCGTGACAGCGTCCCTCTCGCTATTGGCGCTGCTGGCCGCATGCAGCGCCGCTCCCTCCGATCCGAGCGCCGACACCGCAATGGTGACGCCCTCTTCCGCCGGCCTTACCTCCGGCCCGGGTGAAACCGGGCCTCCGGAGCTCGACATCGCAGCCGAACCAACACCCGCCGCGGAAGCACCCGCGCCGGAAGCGCCGGTTGAGCCAGCTTCCTCGCACGTGGCGCTCAAATACCTGATCGGCGATGTCGATCCCGCCAGCGATCCGAAGTTCGCGCGCATCCCCCAGAAATACATCGGCGGCTCACGCGTCTGGGGCCACAAGGACGCCGTCGACGCCTTCGTGCGTATGGCGGAGGACGCCGACCAGAACGGCTACAAGCTGAAGATCGTCTCTGCCTTCCGCTCCTTCTCTGACCAGAAGAAGATCTGGGAAGACAAATGGACGGGCAAGACGCAGGTGGGCGGCAGGAAGCTCAACAACGCGATCTCGGACCCTGCCGCCCGCGCGAAGAAGATCCTCGAATTCTCATCGATGCCCGGCACTTCGCGTCATCACTGGGGCACTGACTTCGACATCAACAGCCTCGAGAACAGCTATTTCACCAACAACAAGGACGGCCGCCGCATCTATGACTGGCTGATCAACCACGCCGCGAACTACGGCTTCTGCCAAGTCTACACTTCCAAGAAAGGTGAAGGTGCGCGGCCGACCGGTTATGAAGAGGAAAAATGGCACTGGTCCTACGCGCCCGTGGCGTCATGGTATCTCCGGCAATATCCGATCGATGTCGGCTACGAACGCCTCACTGGCTTCCTCGGCTCGGAGACGGCGCAACAGATCGAAGTGATCCCGAACTATGTGCAGGGCATCAATCCCGAGTGCGTGCAGTAGGCGAGGCACGCTTGATGAGCGGCGCTGGGGGTGCTCCCTGATCAACGGTCAGGATGGGGCCTTGGCATGCGCGCGGTCCTGGCATTCGTGGCGGTCGCGCTCGCCACGACGCCAGCCTTCGCCCAGCACTCAACGATCCCGCGCACCGCGGAGGGAAGGCCGGATTTCCACAGCTACTGGTTCACCGGTTTCATCACGCCGATGGAGCGGCCGGACGGGATCACCGACCTCACCGTTGCGCCCGATAACGCCGCCAGTCCCATTGCAAAGCTGATCGAAGATCGGGACGAAGGCGAGGTCTGCGATCCGGAGTTCGACAGCAACACCATCGCGCCCGCCCTGCTCGAGCTGAATGGCGAGCTGCGTTCGTCCCGGATTGTCGAGCCCGCTGACGGCCAGCTGCCGCTGACCGCTCTCGCGAAAGCCGCGCTGACGGGCGGCGGGTCGAGCTTAGACAATCCAGAGAACCGCCCGCCGCCGGAACGCTGCATGCAGGGCGTGGTCAACGCGCCGCTGACCTCGTCCTTCCTGATGATCCCGCTGCAGCTGGTGCAGACGCGCGATCCATTCGTGTTGATGATGGAGGATCTGGAGCCTGCACGCATCGTCACCCTGTCCGCCCCTGCGCGGCCGGATGCACTGCGCACGCGAGGCGGCGAGTCGCGCGGCAAGTGGGAGGCGACACGCTGGTGTCGAGACAGACCGGGTCGACATCTCCGCCAGGCAGGGGCTAACCTGGAGCGGCGGCGCTTTCCTCACCTCCGTCAGCAGGGTGATCGAACGCTTCACCCTCACTGGCCCCGACGCGCTGCTCTACCAGTTCACCGTCGAAGACCCCTCGGTCTACACAAACCCTTGGCGCGCTGAGTACGTCATGAAACGCATCTCGCGCCCCGCCTACGAATATGCCTGCCACGAAGCCAACCACGCGCTGATCCACATCCTGCTGGCGGCAAGGCTCGGGAAGCAGGAGGAACAAACGGCGGACTGAAAGCAGGGAACGCCTCGCATCTGCAGCGGGCGGACCTATGTTTCGCGGATGGTGCGAAAAACCTTCTTCACCTTCGGCTATGAACACACGACGCAAGCCGGCCTCGTAACGGCGCTGCAGGCGCATGGTGTGAAGCGCCTGATCGACACGCGCGACGCCGCAAACTCGCGCCGCGCCGGTTTCTCGAAGAAGATGCTGGCCGCCAGGCTCGATGAGGGCGGCATCACCTATCTCCACCAGCGCCCGCTCGGGACGCCGAAAGCTGGCCGCGACGCCAACCGCGCCGGCCGCATGGACGAGTTCCACCGCATCTACATGGGCCGCTTTAGCCAGCCCGAAGCGTAGCTCGCCCTGCTCGAGACCGAAGAACTATGCCGCACAGCCGCCACCGCCCTGCTCTGCTCCTGCGGCGACGAAGTGAAATGCCACCGCCACATCATCGCGACGGCGCCGGAAGAGAACGGCCTGAAGCGACACGCGATCGCGTTCCGCTGACATGAAAACGCCCGCGTCACTCTGGACGCGGGCGCTGCTCACGCGGTCCTGACCTGTCAGCCTGGCTTCTTGAACTTCAGGATGAACTGGTCGGTCTTGCCACGGATGGAGGCGTCGAACACGCCCTTGGTCCCGTCATCGGCCGGATTGTCGAGAACCTGCGATTCGTCGACGAATGTGAACCCCGCCGCGAGTACTTCGGACTTCACCTTCGCCATGTCGATGCGGTGTTTCTGGGCATCAAAGTCGACGCCCTTCGCCGACTGGTGGTCGAGCACGACATAGACGCCGCCCGGTTTCAGCGCACCATACACGGCCTTGTTGGCTGCGTTGATGTCGAGGTTGCGTCCCGGGTTGTGCATGTCGTGATAGTTCTGCGAGGTCCACACAAGATCGAGCGGCTCGGGGGCAGCGATCGTCGTGAAATCGGTGACGATGACCTGCACATTGCCGTAGTTCGCAGCATCCGCCGTGATCGCTGCGACAGGCGCTGCAGGCGGCGGCTGGCCTTCGCGCGCAACCGGCGCGCTGGCGAAAACATAGACCTTGCCGGACGCGCCGACGGCTTTCGAAAGAATGCGGGTCATGTAGCCGCCGCCGGGGATCAGCTCACCGACTTTTTCGCCCGGCGTCACCTCGCCGAACGCGATCATCTCGGCCGGCTTGCGGTCAGCGTCCCGCGCCGTGTCTGCCGCCGGACGCGCCGGATCGGCGATCGCGGCGACGATGTGCGCCGAACTCGCGGTTGGCGCAGGCATTGCGGCCGTCTGGCACGCCGCCACGCCAAGAACGGCCGCCAGCGCCAGCGAACGCATTGTTGTGTTTCGCATGTGGATGTCCTCCCAAACGCCGCACCGTCGGCGGCGTTGGTGAAACAAGTAGCGGAAGGATGCGTCTGCGACAATTCAGCGCCGCGTGAATGCTCAACGGTCGCGCAGAGGAACAATCTGCGACAGCCGTCCGCCAACCCTTATCGGCTCGACGCGCACGGCAAGCCCCGTCCTGTCGTCCGACTCGATATAGACGCCGCACATGGTGGCGGGTCCTTCGGCGGGCGATTTGCGTTCGACAGGCAGGCGTGTGGCGGCGCGCTGGACAAGCGGCCCCTTCTTCATGCCGATCACGCTATCATAGTCGCCGCACATTCCGGCATCCGTCTGGTAGGCGGTGCCGCCGGGAAGGATTTGCGCGTCCGCCGTAGGCACGTGGGTATGCGCGCCGATCACCGCGGTTACACGTCCGTCGCAGTAGTGACCCATGATGTATTTCTCGGCCGTCGCCTCGGCATGAATCTCGACGACCACCGCGTCCGCCACCTGTCCAAGCGGGCATTCCTCAAGTGCGGACTGGACACCCTGGATCGGATCGTCCAGCGACTCCATGAACGCCGAGCCGTGGATCTGCACCACGAACACGCGCTGCCCCTTGGGGGTGGTGAAAAGCTGCGAGCCGCGTCCAGGGATCTGCAGCGTCTTTGGATAGTTGTACGGTCGCAGCAACCGCGTCTCGCGCTCGATAAAGACGAGGGCTTCCGACTGGTCCCACGAATGATTGCCTAGGGTGATGCAGTCGGCGCCGGCGTCAAAGAGCTCGTTTGCCGTGGAGGAGGTAATGCCGAAACCGCCGGCGGCGTTCTCGCCGTTTACAATCGCAAAATCGAGCTGGAGCTCGGCCTTGATCCGCGGAAGATGCTCGGCGACGGCGGCCCGGCCAGCCCGGCCCACCACGTCACCAAAGAAGGCCAGTCGCATGCTCACTCCTTGTCAGATCGGTCTACAGGACCGGCCCGACCAGGGCAAACGCACCTTGCGTCGCAGCAAACTGAAGGGGCTCAGTAGACCCGCTCGATGCTGTTGATGGCTTGGATTTCCCCGCCACGGCAGAAGAAGCTGATCTTCTTGTACATCGGATCCGGAATCGGCTCGCGATAGGCGAGCCGTCCGGGAACCGGCGCGGCTGGCGCGGTCCTGATCTCGAGGATCAGCGTGTCGCCGGTCGACGCATCCGAGCGCAGCACGATGGCGGTGTCCGTCGCCTCCACCAGCCGGACATCGACCTGGAGCTGGCGCGGCGCACGGCTGGCTCCGGGCATGTGGTTCACCCAGGCCGAAGCTTCGGCAATCCGGTGGGGACAGGCCATCTGGGCAAGCGCCTGGCCGGTGGTTTTAGGGCCGGAGCCGATGCCCTCCTGCGGAGCCGGGGCAAGGCAGGCCGAAAGCACCACAGCGCAGAGGAGCGGCAGGACCATGATTTTCAGCACAGATGTCTCCTGTCTCCGAATCAGGAGTCCAGCCTACCACGAGCCGATTCAACGCCGGATTGCCTCAATTGGGCGCGATTTTCAGCAGCTGGACGTAACCGATCGACCGTTTCGCTCGTACAGATGTGAACCGCCCCGGTCGCACCGGCCTGATTCACGCGCTAGAATAGGATCGTCGACGAGCGGATAACCGCGCGGACGCCAATGAAAGGGACGACGCGAGATGGACCTGAAGTTCCGCCGCAATCCGGATTACCAGACGCTGCGCGATGATATCACGCCCGAGCGCATGTTCATGGACCGTCGCCACATCCTGTCGGCGGCTGGCTTGCTCGGTGCCGGCTCGATCCTCGGCGCATTGCCGGCCTGCTCTGAGCCCGAGCAGACGCCGACCGCTCCCGCAACCGCCGGTGGCCACGCAGCGCCGGGCGCGGCGGTGACGGCGAAGAAGACCGCGTTCGCGGTCGCGGGCGGCGCCACCGTCGAAGACGCCTTCACGGGCTACTGCAACTTCTATGAGTTCGGCACCGGCAAGGAAGATCCGCCGCGCTATGCCAGCAAGATGACCGTGTCGCCCTGGCAGGTGACGGTCGAGGGCGAGACGGACGCCCCAGGCGCCTACGCCCTCAAGGACCTGATCGACTATTCGAAACTCGAAGAGCGCGTCTATCGCCATCGCTGCGTCGAGGCCTGGTCTATGGTCGTCCCATGGGTCGGCGTGCCGATGCAAAGCGTGCTGGCGAAACTGAAGCCGAAATCGACGGCCAAGTTCGTGCAGTTCGAGACCTATCTCAACAAGAAGGAAATGCCCGGGACCAACCGGCCGTCGCTGCAATGGCCCTATGTCGAGGGCCTGCGCATGGACGAGGCGAACAACGACCTGACGCTGTTCGCCGTCGGCGCCTATGGCAAAGCGCTGCAGAAACAGAATGGCGCGCCGCTGCGCACCGTGATTCCGTGGAAATATGGCTTCAAGGCCACAAAGTCCGTCGTGAAGATCCGCTTCCTCGCGACCCAGCCGGGCACCGCATGGAACAAGGCCAACGCCAACGAGTACGGCTTCTATTCCAACGTGAACCCGAACGTCTCGCATCCGCGCTGGAGCCAGGCATCCGAGCGCGTGATCGGCGGCAAGGGCGGCTTCAATGAGCGCCGCGACACGGAGATGTTCAACGGCTACAGCAGCCAGGTCACCTCGCTCTATGCCGGCATGGACCTGAAGCGAAACTACTGAGCGGGCGGCACCTGATACAATGGCCCACAACCCTCTTCTGCGCACATTCGGCAAGCACTGGCTGAAGCCGCTAACGCTGGTGGCGCTGATCGCGCCGTTCGCGTGGCTCGCCTACCAGTGGTCGCTGATGCTGGCGGGCCTGCCGAACGACATGGGCTGGAATGTCGGCCAGTGGACGCACCGCTATCTTGGCGATACGGCGATCCGCATTCTTCTGGTGACGCTCGCCATCAGCCCGATCCGCGACATCACGGGATGGGCGCCCATCGCGCTGATCCGGCGGCGCGTCGGCCTTGCCGCCTTCTTCTACGCGGCCCTGCACTTGCTGGCCTATTTCTGGCTAGACCGGAGCTGGTCGCTGCCCGGCTTGATCCAGGACGTGACGCTGCGTACCTACATCATGCTCGGCATGGCGGCGCTGACGCTGATGATCCCGCTGGCGATCACGTCCAACAATTCGTCAATCAAGAAGCTCGGCCGCAAGACGTGGGACAGGCTGCACTGGCTCACCTATCCGGTCGCGATCCTGGCCGTGGCGCATAACCTCCTCATGGTGAAGATCGTCGAGGGCAACCCGACGATTCACGCGGTCATCCTCGGTATGCTTCTACTCTGGCGCGTCGGACGCTGGGTGATCGGCAAGCTGAAGCCGTCGGAAGTCGCCGCGTAGACTGATTTCGCTTCGCTCTGTCGACTCTATGAATTCGGGACCCAGTTCATACCCTTCCGCTTGTTGCAGCGCGCATGCGCAAGCTGAAGACTCGCCGGTTCATCACCACCGCCCTTCGCGCGCGGGCGGATGTGGTCGAAGGTCGGGCGCCTCTTCTTCCAGATCGTCGCATGCGGAGCATCGAAGCGCCCGCGCGGCATAGCCGCGCCGCATATGGCGCAGCGGCCGTCCTGTCTGAGCCAGATATCGTCGAACAGGCTCATGGCCAGCCTCTCAGGCACCAAGCTCCGCCGGCACGCTCCACCCGCGCCGCGCACAGGCCGCCAGCACCGTGTTCCGCAACAGGCAGGCGACCGTCATAAGGCCGACGCCTCCGGGCACTGGCGTGATCCAGCCCGCGGTCTCGCTGCATTCATCGAAGTAAGCGTCGCCGACGACGCGGGTCTTGCCCTCGCCCTTCTCCGGCGCCGGAATGCGGTTGATGCCCACATCGATGACAACCGAGCCGGGCTTCACCCATTCGCCGCGCACCATGTTCGGACGCCCTACGGCGGGAACGAGGATGTCGGCGGTGCGGCACAGCGCGGCAAGGCCCGCAGTCCTCGAATGCGCGATAGTCACAGTGCAGTTCTCGGCGAGGAACAGCATCGCGGCTGGCTTGCCGACCAGGATCGAGCGGCCGATCACCACGACATGCTTGCCGGACAGATCGTCGCCAAGCGCATTCTTCGCCATGATCACGCACCCGGTCGGCGTGCACGGGCGCAGGCCCGGCTTACCCAGAAAGAGCCGCCCGGCGGAGAGTTCCGTGAGCCCGTCGACATCCTTCGCGGGGTTGATCCTCTCGAGCGCTTTCGCTTCGTCGAGCCCCTTCGGGAGCGGCAGCTGTAGTAGGATGCCGTCCACCTCCGGATCGGCGCTTAGGACTGAGAGTTCACCCTCGATCTCGGCCTGCGTCGCGGAGGCAGGAAAGCGCTTCGTGATCGAGCGCATGCCGGCCGCTTCAGTCTTCTCGCCCTTGGATTTCACGTAGAGCGCACTCGCCGGATCATCGCCCACCAGCACGACGGCAAGGCACGGCTTGCCCGGCAGTTTCGCGACGGCGGCGGCGACTTCGCCGCGCACCTTTTCCGAGACGATCTTCCCGTCGATCAGCTCAGCCGGCATTGGCCTCTCCCGTCAGCATTTCAAGCGTTGCCGCTATAGACGCCCCAGCGGAGATTCGCACGGTCTTGATGCGCTGTGTCTCGCCCTTCTCCACCGAATCGGCGGATTTCGGAACGCTTGGCGCTTTCGCCAGCAACTGCTCGACAGCGGCGTTGGCCTTGCCTTTCTCGGGCGCGGCGCGGACGCGAACCGTCAGGAAAGCCTGGCCGTCGGCGTCCTCGACCCGCCCCTCAATGGCGTCCTTCGATGCCCCGGGCTGCACACGGACGCGGAGTTCCGCACCGCCCGTGACCAGCCGCCAGCTGCTCAGAACGGAACCAACGAGATCAGGCGGGGAATGGCATAGCTCTGCAGGAAGCCGATAATCAGGATCAGCGCGAACAGCGAAAGGTCCAGCGCGCCAAAACGGGGCAGAATGCGCCGGAGTGGCCTGCACAGCGGATCCACAATGCTGCCGCAGAACTGCATGATCTGCCGGGTCGTAGGATTATACTGCTGCACCACGCCGCCAATGATCAGCCAGCCCATCACCACATAGACGATGACGACGATCTGCAGGAGCCACAGCACCGGCGAGATGAAATAGACGAATAGGGCACCCAGCAGTTCTCTCACGTCCAACTCCCGTCCAGCGGCGCACGAGCGCCTGCTTTGACCTAGCTCATTTCGTGAAAGATAGGATAGCCCGGGTAAACGCTTGGGAAATGGCCCGAAGGCTGGTGGAGCCGAGGTCCGCAAGACACCCCAGGAAGTATATTGGCTTTTTGCGGGTTTTCTTCACGGACCCCACAACTTACCCCCTTGTGTGTTCATTGAGTGAGCTTGGAATGTCCGCGACCGCCCGTGCTGCCTTCATGATCCTGGCTGCCGACTCAAACGACCTGTGGTCTGACGCAACGAAGCGGGTCCCTCCCCACGTCGCCCCTTTTGCTCTGGACTTGTTCTAGGCCTTGCCACCAACCTCCCGGCCGAAAGTCTAGGTGGAGACAGGGCATGCGGATCTTTAGGTTAGTCGGGCTCGTGATGGTTCTGGTGACGTGTCCGACCGCAGTCGGTCAGCAGCGTGAGGATCTGACCGGTACCTGGACCAACGCTTCGCTGACGACCCTCAATCGTCCCGGGGGCGTCGACAAGTTGATCCTGAGCAAGACTGAAGCCGATGCGCTTGTGGCCAGGATCACTATCGCCGGGTTTGCCCCTGAGGGCGCGCCGACGGAGGAATTCAGCAATCCGGATGCCGGAGCGCCCGTCCGGGGCGGGGCTGACTTCGGCGTGAAAGCTTATGACCAGTTCTGGGTCGCGCCCGGAGAACAACTCGCTCTGGTGAAAGGTGAGTTCCGCTCGTCCTACGTGGTTGATCCGCCGAGCGGTCGCGTGCCGATGCGCCCAGAATACGCAAGGCAGCGGCCAGTCTCTACCCGCTACGTAACCGGCGTCGGGGGCAACGAAGGACCGGAAGCCCCTCCACTCTCAGAGCGCTGTCTGATCGGATTCGGAAACACCGGCGGCCCCGGCATGCTCAGCACGCTCTACAACAATACCTATCAGATCGTGCAGTCACCGGATCATGTGATGATCCTGGTGGAGATGGTACATGATGCTCGCATCGTGCCGACATTCGATTCTGCTTCCGCAGCACGCCGAGCTCATCGACCCGATGTGATAACCCCCTGGCTTGGCGATAGCGTCGGGTGGTATGAGGGCGGCACGTTGGTCGTGGAAACGATCAACATCCGCCCGGAGCAGGTTCAGGCGAGCGCCATACCGGTGTCTCCGTCCGGGAAGGTGATCGAACGTTTCACCCGCATAGCCGACGGCGAGATCTTCTACGAATTCTCTGTCGACGACCCAGCGATCTACTCAACCCCCTGGCGGGCGGAGCTTAGCTTCTACGCCACCAAGGAGCAGGTCCACGAGTATGCTTGCCACGAGGGCAACCACGCGATGGCAGGTATTCTCGGAGGAGCGCGTCAGTGAGGCACCCCGTAAAAATGGAATTGCCGATTGGGGAGGTGACCGACCAATCCTCGTTGCCCCAGCCGGTTTTGAAGCGGCATCGCCGAGGGGCTGTGGCGCACTCTCGATGACGATCGCCGCGCAGCAGTCCGCTCCGCCGGCCATGCCCCGGCTAGCGTCAGAGCTGATCATGAACTGACAATCGACTTTGACTACTCGATGGGGGCCGATCAGCAGACCCGGCGCTCGGACGATTCCAGCTCCGACCTGACTTGGTCGATGCAGGCGCGGCGACGCGCGGGAATTGGAAGTTTCCCTTGGCCGCCTACGACAGAATCAGCTTGTCCAGTCTCAGATCAGTGACCGCCTTGCGCAGCCGTTGGTTCTCCAACTCAAGATCTCTCATCTGCTTGACCTGGTCCGTCTTTAGGCCACCGAACTCCGACCGCCACCTGTAATCGCTGACATCCGTGACGCTGATCGAACGCACCACATCGCTCACCGACTGGTCCTGCCAGACCAGCACATCAACCTGCCGAAGCTTCGCAACAATCTCTTCCGGCTTCCGTTTACTTGCCATCGTGACC
>Ga0163144_10002615_pt1 | contig 41340 bp, 48 predicted proteins | sample OliLak19BULKMAT1_FD_123175 | JGI IMG/M metagenome (GOLD analysis project Ga0163144, IMG submission 123175) | Freshwater microbial mat bacterial communities from Lake Vanda, McMurdo Dry Valleys, Antarctica - Oligotrophic Lake LV.19.BULKMAT1 | ecosystem: Environmental > Aquatic > Freshwater >...
ATAAAATTTCGCAATTCGCCGAGTATGGGGAACAGCTCGATTAGATCGCAGTCTTGCTGTTTCTTCAGAGGCAGAATTTTCCAACCGCGCTCATCAATTCTGCGTTTTTACACAGCCTCGGCCCTCTTCGAATACATCACCAAGCCGGGGCAATCGGCTCCGCTCAAGTCATGCCGCGTGGTGCCGAAAGCAGGCCTGCCGATTGTAGAAGCGGCGCTCGAGCGCAAACAGCGCGCTCAGTTGGCTTATGACAACCGGACCATTGCCCAGCGTATTGCGGGCCTCGATGCCTTTGGCATCACCTACAGTCTTGTTTACCGGACGGTCTCCGGGGAGCACCAACCCACACGGCCGCTGCCGGCCGGGGGCTTCGAGTGGGTCGTGGATTACGCCAAGAAGGTAGCCGATGGAGGATCGGAGCCACCGATTCCGGAGGCGGTCGCTCAATGGGCGGTCGATCAACCGCTCGATAAATTCGAGGCGGTGGAAGACCCGTTTGCAGAGCGCAAACGTCTTCGGCCGTATGAGATCAGCGAGTATATCTGGTCGCTCCGCGTCAAGAACCGCATGGATAAAATCGCGCCGAACGAGCAGCGCATTTCGGTGAGGGAGGGTTGTTCCATCCTCTGGGGCTATGTCTGGGGTGACATCAACTTCGGCAAGCGAAGCCCGCAAACGCCAGGCGAGGTCGAATTCTAAAGCCTGGTCCAGCAGACGCCCGACAAAATGGCGTGGACCATATGCGAGGAAACGCCCGCCGGCATCTTCCAGTCGGCGCAAGCGCGGTATGAAAGAGAGCAACGCGAGGCGGCGCTACCCCCCAAGCCTAACGAGTGGGACGAGATCAACCGGCGTCTCGCCGAGTATGCAAATACACCGCGCGCGAGCAAGCCGCCCTCCAAGCCGCCAACGACGCGCTGTTACATCACCGGACAAACTGAGTCCGGACTCGGCCGTGAGGTCTGCTTCACGAACTGACACAGGCAATGACCTGTGGCTGCGTCGAACCACTTCGCGGCTCGTCGGCCGGATAGAGGCCAAAGGCCGAAATCCGGCGCGCGCGGGCGCCGCGTTCCGGGGCGACGAATTTCGCTTCGCCCTATCCGCCCCACCACGCTGCCTTCGCAGGGGTCTTCGCGAGAGCGGGGGTGGGGCACTGGCCGGCTGCCCTCCGGAAGCGGGCTATCTCGGGGAAATCGCGGTTCAATTTCTGGTCTCTCGAGGGATTGACGCCATACCGACTGGTTGGTATGAGTCATTCAGGAGATCGTTATGGCCGCCAGTTCTTCCCCTCGGGTGCCTTCGGCGCGGCGCACACCGGACGAGACGCGCGGCAGCCTGATGTCGGCAGCGTTCGGGCTGGTTCGGCGACGGGGGCTGGCGGCGACGAGTGTGGACGATATCTGCGCGGCAGCGGGGGTGTCGAAAGGCGCCTTCTTTCATCACTTCCGCAGCAAGGACGACCTGGCGGCGGCGGCGGCGTATCACTGGTCTGCGGTGACGGAGCCCTTCTTTGCAGCGGCGGCCTACCATGCGCCGGCCGATCCGCTGGACCGGGTGCTGGGCTATATCGACCTGCGCCGGGACATGATGGCGGGCGAGATTGCGGAGTTCACCTGCTTCGTGGGCACGATGGTGCAGGAGGCCTGGGCGACGAGCCCGGCGGTGCAGGCCGGGGCGTGGGACAGCATGTCCCGCCATGCGGACGCGCTGGTGGCGGATATCGAGGCGGCGAAACTTTCGCGCGGCCTCGGCGATGAGCTGAACGCGCGCAGCCTGGCGCTGCACATGGTGGCCGCGGTGCAGGGCGCGTTCATCCTGGCGAAGGCGAGCGGAGACGCGGCGGTGGGCGCGGAAAGTGCGGCGCATCTGCGCCGGTATGTGGCGCAACTGTTCGCCGGGCCGGGGAGACTGACAGATGCGTAGGCTGACGATCCTCGAATACATCTCCCTCGACGGGGTGATCCAGGCGCCGGGCGGTCCGGACGAGGACGGGGACTTTCCGTATGGCGGATGGTCCGCCCCGTTCGACGACCCGGTCGTGGACGAGGCGCTGGGTGCGTCGCATGGTGGGCCGCTCGACCTTCTGCTGGGGCGGCGTACCTATGACATCTGGGCCGGATACTGGCCACTGGCCGGCGCGGGCCCGATTGCGGACGCGTTCAATGCGGCGAACAAGTTCGTGGCGACGCACCGGCCGGACAGCCTGAACTGGGGCCCGGCGGAGGGCTTCGGGCCGGACATCGCGGAAGAGGTGCGCCGGATCAAGGCGAAGGCAGGGCCGGACCTTGTTCTCTGGGGAAGTTCCACGCTGACGCCTGTGCTGCTGGGGCACGGTCTGGCGGATGAGGTGGTGCTGATCGTCGTTCCCGTCCTGCTGGGGACGGGCAAGCGCTTCTTTGCCGAGGGCACGCCGCCGCGCGAATTGAAATTGATCCGTACCCGGACCGGCGCCTCGGGCGTGGCGGTGCTCACATTCGAACCGGCCGGGCCGCTGCGGACTGGCACCTTTGGACAAGATGCGAACTGAACTGAACACAGGAGATGAACCGATGACTGACCCCTCACCCGGAAAACACGTGCTGACGCTGGACCGGATACTCGACGCGCCGGTGGCCAATGTCTGGCGCTGCTGGAGCGAGCCGGCGCTGATGGAAGAATGGTTCTGCCCGAAGCCGTGGCGGGCGACGGAGATCCAGATGGACCTTCGCCCCGGCGGGGAGATGACCTCGGTGTTCCGCGGGCCGGACGGGGAATCCTTTCCGAACGCGGGCGTGTTCCTGGCGGTGGAGCCGATGCGGCGGATCGTGTCGACGGACGCCTTCCGCGCAGGCTGGGTGCCTTCGGAGCGGGCCTATATGGTGGCCGAGACTTTGCTGACGGAGGCCGGGCAAGGCCGCACGCACATGATCTGGCGCGCGCTGCACTGGAGCGAGGAGACGATGAAAGAGCACGAGTCGATGGGCTTCCACGACGGCTGGGGCGCGGCGGCCGCGCAGCTTGAAGCCCTCGCCAAGAGCCTGTAACGCGCGGGGCTTCAGGGAGTCCCGTCGATGCGCCAGCTGTTCACCACGAGGATCGAGGAAAAGCCGCTAGGTGACGCGGCCTTGCGGTGCAACCTGGAGCGGGCGGTCTGGGTATTGTCCGAGGACGACACCGCCGGCAATGACTGGTGCGAGCGGGAGGGGTATCCGGGCTATACGTCCTATGCCTCGCTCGACGACCTGCCGGAGCGGTTTCCCGAGTTCGCGGAGCTGAAGGCGCTGCTCGACACGGCGGCGGCGAAGTTTGCGGCGGCGCTGCACTGGGACATGGACGGGCTCGCGCTGGCGCTGGACGCGCTGTGGGTCAACGTGCTCGGCGAGGGCGGGCACCATTCGGGGCATATCCATCCGGGCTCGGTGATTTCCGGCACCTATTATGTCTGCGTGCCGGAAGGCGCGGGGCGAATCCGCTTCGAGGACCCGCGCCTCGCGATGATGATGGCCGCGCCGCAGCTGGTGGACGACGCGCCGGAGGATGCACGGCGGTTCGTGTATGTGACGCCGGCGGAGGGCGCCTGCCTGATGTGGGAGAGCTGGCTGCGGCATGAAGTGATGCCGTCCGCGAGCGAGGAAGCGCGCATTTCGGTGAGCTTCAATTATGCGGTGCGGCGGAAGTAGGTCCGCGCCCGTGACATGGCGGAAGAGTCATGCGCGCGAACTGGCGCCCGCCGCAAACTTCGCGCAGGATCGGGGCCGGAACAGGAGGCGCCTGATGGCAGAGACACCGGTGACCGAGCCATGGGATTTCGGGCGGGGGCGTGCGGGCTATGTGTGGCGCAGCCCCTCCCCCAAGGCCAAGCTCCTGCTGGCGCATGGGTATGGCGAGTATGCCGAGCGCTACATTGAACACTATCACCGGCTGATCCCGAACCTCGTGGCGTTGGGCTTCGATGTGCATGCGTTTGACCTGGAAGGGCACGGGCGCTCGGACGGCGAACGCGGCGTGGCGAACATGCACCGCGCTGTGGAGGACCATATCGCGGCGCGCGCGGCGCTGACCGAGGGCGGCGCGCCTGTTTTCCTGTTCGGGCATTCGCTCGGCGGGCTGGTCACGGCGGCGAGTGTGGCGCGGTCGCCCGGCGGTGTGGCGGGCGTGGTGCTCAGCGCGCCGGCGATCCTCGTCGAGATCGGCGGAGCGCTGAAGGCGGTGGCGGGACTGGTCTCGCTTGTGGCGCCCGGCGCGCGGCTGACGCCGCCGATTGCACCGGAGAGCCTGTCGCGGATTCCCGAAGAAGTGGCGGCCTACAGGGCGGACCCGATGATCTGCCTGTTGCCGCCTTCGGCGCGGCTGGGGGCGACGGCGATTGCCGTGTCCGAAGAAGGCTGGCGGCGATATGATGACTGGCGCGCGCCGGTGCTGGTGGTGCACGGGGCGAAGGATGCGGCGACACCCGCCAAAGGGTCGGAGCGGTTCTTCGGGATGATCCGGTCAACCGACAAGACGCTGGAGATTTTCCCGGAAGGGTATCACGAGCTGCTCAACGACCTGGACCGGGACCAGGCCCTCGCGCTGATCCTTGGCTGGCTGGAGGCAAGACGGCCGCGTTAACACACGCGCGGGCCCCCCCGTCTTGACCTTGCGGCCTCGCCGCTGCATCGGGGCGGTCTAACTCCTCCCCTGCCCCGCCGAAGGAACTGCGCGCCATGGACCTTTCCAAGATCAAGACCGGTCTCAATCCGCCGGACGACGTGAACGTGCTGATCGAGGTGCCGCTGGGCGGGGATGCGATTAAGTACGAGATCGACAAGGAATCCGGCGCGATGTTCGTTGACCGGTTCCTCTACACCGAGATGCGCTATCCCTGTAATTACGGGTTCGTGCCGCATACGCTGAGCCTCGACGGGGATCCGATCGACGTGATGGTGGTGGGCAACCGGCCTCTGGTGCCGGGCTGCGTGCTGCGGGTGCGCCCGGTGGGCGTGCTGATGATGACCGATGACAAGGGCCAGGACGAGAAGGTGCTGGCGGTGCCGCATCCGAAGACGACGGCCTATTACGACAAGATCGCCACCTATCACGACCTGCCGCAGACGCTGATCGACAAGATCCAGCACTTCTTCCAGCACTACAAGGACCTGGAAACCGGCAAGTGGACCCGGGTCGAAGGCTGGTACGGCGTCGACAAGGCGCGCGAACTGATCCGCGACGCGGTGGAGCGCGGGATGACCGCGAAGTAGCCGGGCCGAAGTCCTGCGAAGCGCCGGAGGCGAGGCTCCCCTTCCGCTTCGCGGCCACCTCCCCTGTAAACGCAGGGCAATGATTTATGGCCTCGTACCGGACTCAAACCGGACGCATCTTGTGCAACAAGATCCGCCCCCTCCCGGAAAAAATCCGTAGACGCATCAAGTCCCTGAAAGATTTCTCCGGAAACCTTGCGCCACACCCCTGCGTGCGAGGTTACACTCGGCCTCCCCCGCACACCGTAGGTAGGATAGAGGCCGCAGGCCGAAATCCGACACCCCGAGAGAGGTCGATACCAGATCGATACCAAGCGATAAAAAATGAGAATCAATGAGAAAAATTCGACATCAGAAATGCAAAGCCTGCAACCGGATGAGACCGTCTGGCGACGGTTTGGGAGGACTTACGCTTACAAGGAACGAGACTGGGACAGAATAAAATCCATCCCCGTCAGGACATTACGCAATCCGCCCCCAACCCTTGCGCAACACCTCCGCCCCCGTATCTACCGAAAACGCCCGGATTCAGAACTTTTACCCCCGGTCGTGCAGGGCCATCACCAGCGACGGCCCAGACCGTAAACGGGGGAAGAAACCAGCGCGCTCTTCGAAACTCAGGGCGCCACGATCTCGAAACGCAGCGTGTCCGGGTTTCGCCAGTGAAGTTCGCCGTGCTTGATCGCGAACCAGGCACCGTGGAGCTCAAGTTCGCCGATGGCGACGGCTTCGGCGACCCAGGGGAAACTCATGAGGTTTTCGAGCGAGGTTTCGATACCTTCGAGTTCGAGCGCGAATTGTGGATTGAGCGCGCCGCTGTCCATGACCCGGGCCCGCGCGCCGTCGAGCAGCTTGACCCAGGGGGCGACGAATTCGCCGATCAGCGGGCTTTTGGATTCGGTCAGCGACGCCGTGATGCCGCCGCAGCCGCCATGGCCCATGACCACGATATGGCGGACCTTCAGGACATTGACCGCAAACTCGAGCGCGGCCGAGACGCCGTGCAGGCCGCCATCCGGCTTGTAAGGGGGAACGAGATTGGCGACATTGCGGACGACGAACATCTGGCCCGGCGCGGCATTGAAGATGTCTGACGGTTCGGCCCGGCTGTCGGCGCAGGCGATCAGCATCACATCGGGGTCCTGCCCCTCCCCCAGTTCGCGATAGAGCTGGACCTGTTCGGCATAGACGCCGGCGCGGAACCGGCGATAGCCGGCGATGAGATCGTCCACAGTCTTCATCTCTGCTCCTGATAGTTTCTTCTTATGGACCGCAGGCGAGATACGCATTTCCTGACTGGCCGCAAGCAATTTCGAAACCAATTGTCATCTAGAACGGAACGATCTGTTTCGCCCCGCCGCCGATTCCGGCTATAAACCGCGCGGGGCCCAAGGAGTGCACGATGGATACGCCGACCGACACGCAGAACGCTGCCCCCGCCCCGGGAGGCACCGGCGCGAAGTCCCGCAAGGGGCCGACGCGCAGCGAAGTGTCGAAATCCGCGATCCTCGAGGCAGCTCGTGAGGAAATGGCCGAGAATGGCTGGCGCGGCTTCAGCGTCGACTCGGTGGCCAAACGCGCCAGCGCGTCCAAGCAGACGATCTATCGCTGGTGGCCGTCGATCGGTGCGATGTGTGTGGACGCCGCCCTCGCCCTGATCCCGGATGCGCCGGAAGGCGGACGCGACCCGCAGGAGCGCATTACGGCGCTGATCATCCCGCTGGAAGCCGCCGCCCGGACCGGACAGGGCCATGCCGTATTGCGTGTGGCACTGCTGGCCGCGGCCGATGACAAGGAAGCCGGCGAAGTCTGGCGCGCCTGGGTCGGCCGCGATATTCGCCAACCGCTGCGCATGCTGCTGGCGGAACTGGCGGCGAAACGCGTGATCCGGCGCGATTTCGAACTGGACGATGTGATCGAGCAGCTGCTGGGGCCGATTTTCCACCGCCTGACGATCATGCGCGCGCCAGTGAAGGAAGGCTTCTGCGCCGACCAGTCGGCCGCTTTCCTGCGAACCTACGGGGCGTTCTAGAGCAAATTATTGCGCTCAACCGGCGCCGAGTTGAGCGGAATTGGCTCCAGAGACAGCTATTTCGACCGGCGCCAGACCATCAGCGGATCAAAGGCGCCGGTTTCAGCAGCTTTCTGGAGCTGCGCAATCTGGTCTGACACCGCATTGGTCGCCGGCGCGGCCGAGGTGGCGCGGTAGAGCGCGGCGTCGAGGCGGCAAATCTGCTCATACAGGGCTTCGGTGCGGCCGACGAGTTCGAGGAAGCGCGGCGGCAGGCCCTTGCCCTGCTGGGCGACGGCGTCCAGCGGCGGATCGTCCCGGCGGATGCGATACTTGTACGAATTGGCGTCCTCGCGGCGCATTTCCCCGTCGCGAACGGCCTTCTGCATGACCAGCCAGGACGCCGCCTGCATCAGCCGGGTCGTCAGTTCCATGCTCCAGGCGGAATAGATGAGGCTCGCCTCGCGGGGCAGCGTTTTCGCCTGGTCTCGGCCCGGACCATCGAGATAGGACGCCGTTTCCTCGACCAGGGCCATACCGCGTGTGAACACGGTGTCGAACAGTTTTCCGCCGGTGAAGGCCTCGGTCGGCCCTGAGGGCCCAACCGGATCACGCTCTGCCATTCACCCACTCCGCTTTGCCGCGTCCGAACCTTCCACTCTAGAGGCCAGCCCTTTCGCGAGACTTAACTGCCGCCCCCAAAGAGCGCATCAGCGGCGCGCTTCTGGGCGAGTTTCTTCTCGATCTCGGTCTCGCAGGCGGTGATCTCCGCCTTCAGGTCCGTGATGCGCACCTCCAGTTCCGCCACCGACATCTGGTCGATCGCCTGGGCGTACTTCACCCGAATGGGTTCTTCGTCCGGCACGGCCATGCAGCGCTCCTCGTCTATGCGTTTCAGAAAAGCAGAAAGGCGGTCTAGAAGCGACTCGAATCCCTCGTCTTGACCTTAACGGAGGCGTCCGAATGACCGCCACGATGAAAGCCGCCTTTGCCCCCGCCAGTGAGCCGCTGGTTCTGACCGACATGCCGATGCCCGAGCCAGCGGCGGGCGAAGTGCTGATCGAAGTAGCCGCTGCGGGCCTCAACCGGGCGGATCTGGCGCAGAAGGCCGGCGCCTATCCACCCCCGCCGGGCGCCTCCCCGATCCTGGGGCTTGAGGTGTCCGGCATCGTTTCGGCGGTTGGTCCGGGCACGGAGCGCTACAAGGTGGGTGACCGGGTGGCGGCGCTGCTGGCGGGCGGCGGATATGCGACCCATGTGTGCGCGGATGAAGGCTCGGTGCTGCCGGTCCCGTCCGGGTTTGACCTTACGCTTGCCTGCTGTTTTCCCGAAGCGCTGTTTACGGTCTGGGCGAATGTGTTCGACCGGGCGGGGCTGAAGCCGGGCGAGACGTTCCTGTGCCACGGGGCGACCAGCGGCATCGGGGTGATGGCGCTGCAGATGGCGAAGGTGTGGGGGGCGCCGAAGATTTTCGGCACGGCGGGGTCGGAGGAAAAGTGCGCGCTCGCCCGCGAACTGGGCGCGACCCGCGCGATCAATTACCGCGAGGAGGCGTTCGAGGAGATCGTGAAGGCCGAAGGCGGCGCGGACGTGACGCTCGACATGGTGGGCGGGGAATACATCCAGAAGAATATCTCGGCGGCGAAGCTGGACGGGCGGATCATCAATATCGCCTATCAGGACGGGTTTGCGGCGAGTGTGAACTTCGCGCCGGTGCTGATGAAGCGGCTGTCACTGATGGCGACGACGCTGCGGGCGCGGCCGGTCAAGGAGAAGCGGCGCATCCGCGACGCGGTGGAGCGGGATTTCTGGCCGCACGTCCTGTCCGGGGCGATCCGGCCGGTGCTGGACGGAAGTTTCCCGCTGTCCGGGGCGGAAGCGGCACTTGCCCGGATGAATCACGGGGGTCATTCGGGTAAAATCCTGCTGAAACCCTGATTTCAGCGTGTATCCAGAGGGTCCCTTTCCAGCGGCGCCCTTCTGACGTATAGACCCCGCCAAGGTACCCAGTCGTCCTGGACCCCAACCGCCCGGCACCCCAAGTGCCGGGCGGCTGCATTTCAGGCGGCAGATTTTTTGAGGAGATTTCCCATGACCGACGTTCTGATGCCCCGCGCCACTGCGGTCTGGCTGCTCGACAACACGACGCTGACCTTTGCCCAGATCGCGAAATTCTGCGGCCTGCACCATCTCGAAGTGAAGGGCATCGCGGACGGCGATGTCGCCGAGAACATGCGCGGCGTGGATCCGATCGCCGGCGGCATTCTCTCCCGCGAGGAAATCGCGCTGGGCGAAGCGGACGCAACTTATGACCTGCGGGTCGAGCAGTCGCGCATCGACCATATCCCGCAACCGAAGCGCAAGGGCAGCCGCTACACGCCGGTGATCCGCCGCGCCGACAAGCCGGACGCCGTGGCCTGGTTCATCCGCCACCACCCGGAAGTGCCGGACGCTCAGATCATCAAGCTGATCGGCACGACCAAGGCGACGATCAACAATGTGCGCGACAAGTCGCACTGGAACGCGACGCAGATCAAACCGGTGGACCCGGTGACGCTGGGCCTGTGTTCGCAGATCGAACTCGACGAAGTGATCGCGAAAGCCGCCGACAAGCGCCGCAAGATGGACGCCGAGAAAGCCGCGCGCTCCGAAGGCCCCGGCCTCACGCCTGCGCAGGACACGCCCGCACCCTTCGTGCCGGAGCCGGCAGAAGATCGCCGCAAGACTTTCTCCGCTGACGACGTGTTCCGCGATTTCGAATAGTTTCTATCAGGCGGGCGGCCCTGTTGATTGGTCGCGGCGTTTTCCCGAAAACCGGTTCCCCCTTTTCGGAACGCCGCTCTAGTCCGTCCGCCTGAGGAAGACATAGAAGGCCCCTGCCCCGCCATGCTTGGGGTGCGACTCGGCATAGCCCGAGACAAGCCGGCGTGCGCCGGGGGATTCGAGCCAGAGCAGGAAATTGCGGCGCAGCACGCCCTGGCCTTCCTTGCCTTTGCCGGTGATGACGAGCACGCAGCGTGCGCCGTCCGCCTGCTGACGTTCGAGGAAAGGGGGCAGCGCGCGCGAGGCGCTGACCTGCGTGTGGCCGTGCAGATCAAACCGCGCGGCGATGGAGAGATTGCCGCGCCGGACTTTCTTCTCGCCGCCGCGCTCGGCGGGCGGCGGAGGTGTTTTCGGCGCTTCCGGTTTTTGTGATTTTGGCGCGGCCCTGGGCGGCGGCGTATCCAGTTCCGTGCGGCCGGATTCCAGCGCGGCGGACAGTTCTTCGAGGTCGGCGGCGCGTTTGCCGATGGGCTTGACCGTCGCGGCGACGCGCGCCCAGGCGCGGGCCTCCTCGGGCGACAGACTGCGGCGGGTCATCAGCCCGGTTGGCCGGATGCGGGGAGGCTGGCAATGAGGCCGGCTTCGAACATCCGTTCGGCGACCGCGCGCGGCAGCAAAACCCAGAGGCGCCCTTTGGCGTTCATCGTACCGGCGCGGTTGCCGGCATCGACGCCGGTACCGAAATAGATGTCGCCGCGCACCGGGCCCTTGATGGCGCCGCCGGTATCCTGCGCGATGAGCAGGCCGGACCATTCGCCGCCAAGGCCCGGCGCCGTGGTCTGTATGAACATCGGCACGCCGAGGGCGTGGAATTCGGGATCGACCGCCATCGAGCCGAGCGGCGTAAGCGGCACATTGTGGGCGCCGTTCGGGCCCAGGTCCGGGTCGCCTTCGGGAAGCGACTGGAAGAAGACGAAGCGCGGATTGATGTTCATCGCTCCGCGCACTTCGGCATCGGTAGAACGGTCCATCCAGCCGCGGATGCCTTGCATCGAGCCTTCGCCGCGCGTGATACGGCCGGTTTCGATCAGCCAATTGGCGACCGACCTGAAGGGCTGTCCATTGTGCGCGGCATAGGCGGCGCGCAGCGTTGTGCCGTCCGGAAAGGTCAGCCGGCCTGAGCCCTGGACCTGCAGGAAGAACACATCCGCCGGGTGCGCATAGGCGATGGCCGGGCCGCCGCGCGCGGTGATGTCCGCGCGCGCGGGATACGGCCGGGTCGAGCCATCCGGCAGTTTCTGGAGCGGGCTGTCGCCATCGGCGACGAAGTCGGACGGGACGGCGAAGACCGGTTCGGTGAACACGCCTTCGGGCGCGCGGCGGGCCTCGTAGCGCGGCTCGAAATAGCCGGTGAACTTGTCCTTACCTTCACGGTCGATGATCTCGAGTGGCACGAACTGCGTTTCGAAAATCCGGCGGGCGGCAGCATCGTCAGCGGCGGATTCGAGGGCCGCGCAGCCGGGTTGCCAGTCGCCTGCGGTGCCGGCCCAGGGCGCGCTGCGCGACAGGGCGGCGTCAAAGGCGCGGCGGGTGAAGCGGTCGCAAGTGCGCCGGAAGGCCTCGACCGGCGCGGCGAGCGGGGCGCTGCCCCAGCCGGGGAGCTCGCGGTAGGTGGCCGGGTTGGCAGACGGCGGCGGGCCGGAGGATCCGGAGCCGCCCGTGACGGGGCGCTGCTCGATCGGCGCAGGGGCGGTCTGGCAGGCCGACAGGATCAGCGCGAGCGGAAGAAGTAATCTGAAATGTCGCATGTCTCCGGATATGCCGCGAAACGGCCCGGCCTGTCACCCGGCGATTCACCTTGCAGGAGAGTCAGACCGCGACGTCCACATCATCGAGCAGCCAGTTCGGATCCATCGAGGCGACTTCGCGCTTGAAGGTCCAGATCTCCTTGGCTGTGCGGGTCACCTCGCCGTCGCCCAGTTCGGCGTCGTAGCGGACCGAGACCCGGGCGATGCCGGCTTCAAGGTCGGCCCGGTCGATCTCCGCGCGCTTGATGCGCAGGAGTTCGAAGGCGCGGTCATTCGAGGTTTCGCGGGCCTTTATGGCGGCGTCCCAGGCTTCGTAAACGTCATCGTCGAGCAGCGGGCGCAAGGCCGCGCGGTCGCCGCGGGCATAGGCGCCGACGATCATCGTGTAGGCCGCCTTGGCGCCGCGCAGGAATTCTTCGGCCGAGAAAGCGCTGTCGGCATTGTAGATTTCCTCAAGCCCGCCGGCGGCCGGGCCGGTGAAGATCGGCCGTTCGGGTTCGGTCCGGCGGGGCGCGGGGGCCTGCGGCTCGGGCGCACCGCCGCGCTGTTCCGGCGCAGGCGCCGGGCGCTGCATCGGGCGCTCGTCCCCTCCCCGGCCGAGGGCCACATAGAGACGCCACAGCACGAACAGCGCCACGGCAGCCAGGATGAGGACTTCGATTACAGGGTTCGACATTTTAGGGGCAGGATCCTCGAGTTATCCACAGGGGTCAGGGTTAGATAGTGCAGGCAAGGCGGACGTGCCAGCCTTTGCGTTGCGCGGCCAAGGGGCGCATGCTAGGCGCGGGGCCCGGCAGCCACCCGGAAAGTGTAGAGGATTCATAATGACAGATACCAGCGCCCCCGCAAACCCCACTCCCGGCGGCCCGGCGCAGCCTGCGCCCTCGCTGCGGGTTCTTGGCCAGTATGTGAAGGATCTGTCATTCGAAAACCCGGGCCATGCAGCCGTGCAGACCCAGCCGAACATTGATCTCGGCATAGACGTCGGCGCTGCGCCCCATGTCGATGGCAACGGATTGTTCGAAGTCTCCCTAAAGCTCTCCGCCAAAGCGGTGTCGGGCGAGACGACCCTGTTCATCACCGAACTCGACTATGCGGGCCTGTTCCAGTTGTCGAACGTCACCGAAAAGCAGATCGAGCCGATGCTGCTGATCGAGTGCCCGCGCCTCCTGTTCCCGTTTGCCCGCCGGATCATCGCCGAGATCACGCGTGAAGGCGGCTTCCCGCCCCTGCTGATCGATCCGGTCGATTTCGTGCAACTCTACCAGGCACAGTACCGCAAGGCGGCGGAACGCGCGGGCGAGACGCCCACCTGATCCTTAATGGACCGTTTTCCAGAGCGCGCCGGCACCGAGCTTCTCGATGAGCGCGGCGTGGGCCGCGAGTTCTTCATCTGTCGCGGATGACGCGAGCGGCTTCGGCCGCTGAACAGCGGGCGGGCGCACCGGGCCGCCTTCCAGATCATTCGCGGCGTCGAAGCTGAACGCGCGGGCGCGCCCGCCAAGCAGTTCGAGATACACGCTGGCGAGCAGCTGACTGTCGAGCAATGCGCCGTGGAAGGTGCGGCTTTCGAGCGAAATATCGAAGCGCTTGCAGAGCGCGTCGAGGCTGGCGGGCGCGCCGGGGAAGCGTTTGCGCGCCATCGCGACCGTGTCGATCCAGCGCTCGTCCGGGATCGGCGGGCGATCGCAGCGGGCCAGTTCGGCATTCAGGAAGCCGCGGTCGAACGCGGCGTTATGGGCGACCAGGGTCGCGTCCCCTACAAAGCCGAGAAAGGCATCGACGATATCAGGGTGTTCGAACGGCGGTTTGTCCCTCAGGTCCGCGTCGGTGATGCCGGTGATGCGGATGGTGGCTTCGGAGACCGGCCGGCCGGGATTGATCAGACGGCGGAAGGTCCGCCCGGTCGGTATATGGTTGATCAGTTCGACGGCGCCGATTTCGATCACACGGTCGCCGTCTGCCGGATTGAGGCCGGTGGTTTCGGTATCGAAGGCGATTTCGCGAATGCGGGCGGTCATGCGTTTCTTTCGGCGGCGAGGCGAATCATCAGGGCGACTATGGCGCGAACGTGGCCCTGGGCAAAGTCGAACCCATGCGCCGTGGAGAGGATGAAGTCGGCGCGGGCGCGTTTTTCACCGTCCGGCATCTGGCGCGCCAGGATGGCCTCGAAGGTTTCCGGCGTCATGCCGGGCCGGGCAAGGACGCGCTCGCGCTGGACTTCCGCCGGAGCGGTGACAACCAGCGTGAAATCGCAGTGCCGGTCCCCGCCGGTTTCGAACAGGAGCGGAATGTCGACAACGGCGAAGGCGGCGCCTTGGGCATGTGCATCGCGGCGAAAGTCGAGCTGGGCGGCACCAGCGAGTGGATGGACGATGCCTTCGAGCTGTTTCATGGCGTCCGGATTGTCGATCACACGGGTGCGCAGGCGTATGCGGTCGACCGCGCCGCCGTCGGTGACGCCCGGGAAGGCCGCCTCGATGGGGGCGACGGCCGCGCCGCCTTCGGCATACAGTGCATGGACGGCGGCGTCGGCATCGTAGACCGGCACGCCTTCCTCGCGGAAGAGAGTGGCGGTGGCGGATTTACCCATGCCGATGGAACCCGTCAGCCCAAGGATGATCATTGGGCAGCCTCCAGAAGCGAGCGTGCGCGTGCGTGCGCGGCAGCGAGGTCCGGCGCGGCGCCGAACCAGAGTTCGAAACTGAGCGAGGCCTGCGCGACCAGCATGCCAAGCCCGTCCAAGGCGCGCCAGCCCTTACGGCGCGCTTCGGCAAGCGCAACGGCGGCGCCCTTTCCATAGCTTATGTCGTAGAAAATGCCGCCAGCCGATTCCGGCAGTTCGAGCGCCGCGCCGGTATGGCCGAGACTGAGTGTGTTGATGACAACGCTGGCGCGCGCGAGTTGGGCGAGGCCTTCTTGGAGTGACAGGATGCGTGCCGCCGGGGCCAGATCGAGCGCGAGGGATTCAGCACGGGCAATCGTCCGGTTACAGAGGGTCAAGCGCGCGCCGCGGCGGGCGAGCACATCTGCGACGGCGCGGGCAGAGCCCCCTGCCCCGAGCAGGAAGACTTCGCGGGCATCGACGTTGATATCGCCGTAATCGAGGGTCAGGGCAAAGCCGGGCGCATCCGTATTTTCAGCGTGCCACTGGCCGCCCGGCGTGCGCACCAGCGTATTGGCAGCGCCGAGGCGGCGGGCCGTGTCGCTGGCGGTAGGAGCAAGACGCAGCACGCTCTCCTTGTGGGGCAGCGTGACATTGAGCCCGATGGCTTCGTGGGCGCGCAAGGACGCCAATGATGCCGAAAGCTCGTCCGCCTTCACTTCCAGAGCGGCGTAGACAGCATCGATGCCGTTTTCGCGGAGCCAGTGGTTGTGGATATAGGGAGAGAGCGAGTGAGCGACCGGATCGCCGATGACGCCGAGCAGCCTGGTCATTGCGGCAGGACCTTCCGGACACGGAGATAGTCGAGCAGCGGCAAGAGCGGCAGGCCCAGAATGGAGAAATAGTCTCCTTCGATCCGGGAAAAGAGTTGCGCCCCCCGGCCCTCCAGCTGATAGGCGCCGACGGTGGAGAGGAGCACGGCACCGCAAGTCTCGACATAGTCGTCAATGAATTCGGAAGAGAGCTGTCGCATCGTTAGCTTCGGGCGGGCGAGATGTCGCCAGACGGGTCGGCCGTCTTCGCAGACAACGATGGCGGTCTCCAGCGTGTGGGATTTTCCGGAAAGACGGTTGAGGTGATTTTTTGCCTCGGCCAGATCGCGCGGCTTGTCGAAGGCCTCCTCGCCGAGGGCCAGCATCTGGTCGCCGCCGATCACGAGACCTGGCCGGTTTTGCGCAACACGGACGGCTTTCATCTCGGCCAGTTGCATGGCCTGGTCGCGCACGGAGACGCCGTCGGCGCGCATTGCGGTGCGAAAAGAATCTTCGTCGACATTCGGCGCAACCGCGTCGGCGCCCACCCCTGCGGCGGTCAGCAAGGCGCGGCGACTGGCGCTGCCGGATGCGAGCGTGACGGCCAGGCTCACGGATGGCCCCGGCGTTCGTGAAGGAAGTTCAGAATCGCGGCGGCGGTTTCTTCGACCGAACGACGGGAGACATCGATGGTCTTCCACTGGTTCCTCTGGAAGAGCCGATTGGCCTGCGTGATTTCCTCGCGCACCGCCTCCTCATCCGCATAGTCACCGGCATCATCCTGGTTGAGCGAAATCAGGCGCTGACGCCTGATCTGCACGAGACGCTCGGCGGAAATCTTCAGGCCAACAACGAGGGGGCCCTTGTCGCCCATAGTCTCCAGGAAGTCTGGCAACGCGGCGCCGGGCACAAGCGGGATGTTGCCGGCGCGCACCTTGCGGTTGGCCAGATACACGCAGGTCGGCGTCTTCGATGTACGGCTGACGCCGAGCAAGATGACATCGGCGCCGATCAGGCTTTCCATATTCTGGCCGTCATCATGCGCGAGGGTGAAGTTGATCGCTTCCATCCGCTCGAAATAGTCTTCGTCCATCGCGTGCTGGCCAGCGACGCGGTTGTTCGCGGCGACGCCGAGATGGCGGCTCAGCATCGCGATCGAGGGGTCGAGGACCGGCAGCGTCGGAATGCTCCGCTCACGGCAGAAGGACTCGAGGCGGGCGCGAAGTCCGGAATCGGAGATCGTATACCAGACGACGCCGGGCGCGGCTTCAATCTCCCGCGTGACCCGTTCGAGCTGGCGTTCGGAGCGGACCAGGTAGTAGTTGTGTTCGAGCGGCTGGACATTCTCGAACTGCGCGCAGGCGGCGCGCTGCACAGCGTTCAGCGTCTCGCCCGTTGAGTCCGAGACGAGGTGCACATTGAAATAGATGGCGGGCCGGGTGGGGCGTGTCATGCGCTTGTCTTGCCGGGGCTTCCTTCTTTGCACAAGGGTTGTGACTCGCCTGTGGAATGGCCTGCACCCCACAGGGACTCACATGCATTCCACAGCTGGGAGAATTCGACTCCCCTGCGGTCTCCGCCTGTTCCTCCCTGTGATTCGCCCTGAGGCTTTAACCTTGCGTTAACCATTGAGAGTCGCCGGGAATCTGCTCGCCCGCCAGGCGAGTGCAGCCTGTGACTCGCTTGTGGATTTTGGTGGACAAAGCGGTTGAAACGAGGCTCTCCAACCTATCTGCAGGATCATAACTATAAGCGCCCTGACGGGCTCGTTTGAAATGGGATGAAAAGGGGAAGACGAATGACGCCAAGCAGCGGGAAAAAGTTTCTGGATGTGCTTTCAGGTCAGGCGGTCTCCCCTCCCCCGGTCTGGATGATGCGGCAGGCTGGCCGGCATCTCCCGGAATATCTCGAAACCCGTTCGCGAGCCCGCGACTTTCTGGACTTCTGCTATACGCCTTCCCTGGCTGCCGAAGCGACTCTCCAGCCGGTTCGCCGGTATGGCATGGACGCCGCGATCCTGTTTGCCGACATCCTCCTGATCCTCGATGCGATGGGTCTCGGCGTCACCTTCGAAAAGGGCGAAGGCCCGCTGGTCGAAGTGATCAAAGGGCCGTCGGATCTGGAGCGCGTGAAACCGCAGGCTGCCGCGGACAAATTGTCTCCCGTCTATGAAACCGTATCCAGAGTGAAGGCCGAACTGCCTCCATCCTGCGCGCTGATAGGCTTTGCCGGATCGCCCTGGACGGTGACGCTGTACGCCGTCGAAGGCCGGGGCAAGACGGACAAGTCGATGGCCTGGCGCTGGGCGCACGGGCGGCCCGACGACCTCGCAGCTGCTATGGATCTCGTCGGCGAAGCCACCGCTCACTACATGGCGCGGCAGGTCGAGGCCGGCGCCGATGCGCTCATGTTGTTCGACAGCTGGGCAGAGGGCCTGCCGGACAATATCTTCGAGGAAGTGATCATTGCCCCCACCAAGAAACTGGTGGCGCGTCTGCGCGGCATGGGCGTGACCGTTCCGATCATCGGCTTTCCCCGCGGAGCCGGTGTGATGGTGCCGGACTATGTGGCCGCGACAGGCGTGACAGGCGTCGGGCTGGACACGGCGGCATTGCCGAAATTCATCAATAGTGCACTTCCCCCGAACTTCCCGGTTCAAGGACATCTCGACCCTCTGCTGCTGATCGAGGGCGGCGGGCGTCTTGACGCACGGGTGGACCAGCTTCTGGACGCGTATCGCGGCCGGCCCCATATCTTCAATCTCGGCCACGGGGTGCGTCCTGAAACCCCGATTGCGAACGTCGAGCGCGTTCTGGCCCGGATTCGAAAAGGATAAGTTCGCCGATGGGCCGCAAGATCGCCGTTGTATTGTTCAATCTCGGCGGTCCGGACAAGCCCGCGTCGGTTCAGCCGTTCCTGAAGAATCTGTTCCGGGATCCGGCGATCATCCGCGCTCCCCTGCCGATCCGCTGGCTGCTGGCGCGGCTGATTTCCCGTACGCGCGCGCCGGCCGTGATCAAGAACTATGCGATGATGGACGCCGGCGGCGGCTCTCCCCTGCTCCGGGAAACAGATTTTCAGGCCCGGGCACTGGAGGCCGAGCTGGCAAAATCGCTGCCTGGAGACGAAGTGAAGTGCTTCATCGCGATGCGCTACTGGCATCCGTTTACGGAAGAGGCGGCTGCAGATGTGAAGCGCTGGGGCGCCGACGAGGTGGTTCTGCTGCCGCTCTATCCGCAGTTCTCAACGACAACGACCGGTTCTTCGCTGACCGCCTGGAAGGCGGCGTTCAAGGGAACGGCAAAGACGGTCTGCTGTTATCCTTTCGACGAGAACTTCGTCGCCGCGCATGTCGACCGGATCATGGATGGTCACCGCCGCGCCGGTGAACCCGAACAGGTAACGCTGCTTCTCTCGGCGCATGGCTTGCCGGAGCAGGTGGTTCGCGAAGGCGATCCCTACCAGTGGCAGTGCGAAGCGTTGGCCGAAATGATTGCGGGACGTGTGCCGGCCCACTGGGAAGTGATCCCCTGTTACCAGTCCCGCGTCGGTCCTCTGAAATGGATCGGCCCTCCGACGGAAGCTGAAGTCGAGCGTGCAGCCAAGGCGAAGAAGCACATTCTGATTGCTCCGATCGCGTTTGTTTCAGAGCATATCGAAACCCTCGTTGAGCTGGGCGAGGAATACCGCCTTGTCGCAGAGGCCGATGGCGCGGCGAGTTATACGCGCGTTGAAGCACTGGGAACGCATCCCGGATTTCTCCGGACGCTGGCCGATGAAACCCTGGCGGCCCTGGAAATGAAAGCTGACATACGCTCCTGCGCAGGTGGGCGGCTTTGTCCGTCGGACTGGACGGGATGCCCGCATGCGGTCACACATCAGACAGCCGGTCAGCGCGTCATCGAGCCGGCACTTTAGGGCCGGGTAGCAGGATTGGCGGAATGGAAATCTATCTTTGGGTAAAGTCGGCTCACATCATTTTTGTGGTCGCCCTCATGGCCGGTCTGCTGATCTATCCGCGCTATAAGATCCATCAATTGTCGGGCCGGCCGGGCGAACCGCTGTTCGAGACGATGAAGGACGCGTCCGCCCGTCTCAAGCGGATCATCCTCACGCCCAGTCTCGTCCTGGTCTGGGTTCTCGGAATCTGGATGCTTGTCCTGAACCCAGATCTACTCTCCCAAGGCTGGATGCACGCCAAACTCGCCCTCGTGGCAGGGATCACCGCAGTGCATGCGTACTTCATGGTGCTGGGCAAGAACGTGGATGCGGTCTCAGGCACCGTTCAAGCGAAAACCCTGCGCATGCTCAACGAAGTGCCGTTTATCCTGATGATCGGCGTTGTGATCATGGTGATCGTCCGTCCGTTCTGACCGGCTTGCTTTCAAGCTTGACGTTTCCGGACAAATTGGCGATGAGGAGTGCATGCCGGTGCGCCCAGTCCTTGTGGTGCCCCCCGATTTGACCTGACCGGCACCCCCTCGCTAGATCCAAAATCCGGACCGCTCCGAATGGCTTCCTCGATGCTCGACAACCTGACCAGTGTAACTTTGCGCGAACTGAAGGCGAAATCGCCTGAGGAACTGCTTCTCTATGCCGAGGAGCTGGAGGTCGAGAATGCATCCTCTATGCGTACCCAGGATATGCTGTTTGCGATCCTGAAGGAGCTGGCGGACAGCGAAGTCGAGATCACGGGCCAGGGCGTGCTTGAGGTTCTGGTAGACGGTTTCGGCTTTCTGCGTTCGCCGGAATCAAACTACCTGCCGGGCCCGGACGACATCTATGTCAGCCCCGAAGTTCTCAAGAAGGCGAACATTCGCACCGGCGACACGGTCGAAGGTCCGATTGTCGCGCCGCAGGATTCCGAGCGCTACTTCGCGCTGACCGATGTCAGCCAGATCAATTTCGAAGATCCTGACAAGGCCAACAAGAAAGTCCACTTCGATAACCTGACACCTCTCTACCCGGAACAGCGCCTCAAGATGGAGAGCCGCGATCCGACCAAGAAGGATCGCTCCGGACGCGTCGTCGATATTGTCGCCCCGATCGGCAAAGGCCAGCGCGCCCTGATCGTTGCTCCGCCCCGGACCGGTAAAACCGTCCTGATGCAGAACATCGCTTCGGCCATCGAAGAGAACCATCCCGAGTGCTACCTGATCGTCCTCCTGATAGACGAGCGTCCGGAAGAAGTGACCGACATGCGCCGCACCGTGAAAGGCGAAGTCATCGCCTCCACGTTTGACGAGCCTGCCACCCGCCACGTCCAGGTCGCCGAAATGGTGATCGAGAAAGCCAAACGTCTCGTCGAGCATAAGCGCGACGTCGTGATCCTGCTCGACTCGATCACGCGCCTCGGCCGCGCCTACAACACGACCGTCCCCTCTTCCGGCAAAGTTCTCACCGGCGGTGTTGACGCGAACGCCCTGCAACGTCCGAAGCGCTTCTTCGGCGCGGCACGCAACGTCGAGAATGGCGGCTCGCTGACCATCGTCGCGACAGCGCTGATCGATACCGGCTCGCGGATGGACGAAGTGATCTTCGAGGAATTCAAAGGCACGGGTAACTCCGAGATCGTGCTCGACCGGAAGATTGCCGACAAGCGTACCTTCCCGGCTATCGACATCATGAAGTCCGGCACGCGGAAAGAAGAACTCATTACGCCGCAGGACCAGCTGTCGAAGATCTACATCCTTCGCCGCATCCTCGGACCGATGGGCGCGAACGACGCGGTGGACTTCCTGATAGACAAGCTGCGCCAGACGAAGACCAACGACGAGTTCTTCGAAGCGATGAAGAACTGACGGGAGCTGACCATGGGCGCGCAAGACACCATCTGCGCCCTTGCCTCTGGAACGCTGCCTTCCGCGATTGCGGTCGTGCGGATTTCCGGTCCGGCCGTTTACGAGATCGGCGCCTTGCTCCTGTCCGGCGGGTTGCCGCCTGCCCGGCGCGGCACCCTCGTCCGGCTGAGCGACCGTGAGGGTCAACCGGTCGATGAGGGCATCGCCCTCTTCTCCCCTGCCCCCAATTCCTACACCGGCGAAGACACGCTGGAGCTCTACCTGCATGGCGGCCCTGCGGTCGTCGCGCATGCGCTCGGCGCCCTGACCTCCATGGAAGATGTGCGGCTGGCCGAGCCCGGCGAGTTCACCCGGCGCGCTTTCGAAGCCGGCAAGCTGAACCTCACCCAGGCGGAAGGCGTGGCCGACCTCATTGAGGCCGAGACAATCGCGCAGAAGTCCCAGGCCCTGCGGCAGCTCTCCGGAAGCCTCTCGGCGACCTATGCCGGTTGGCGCGACGTGTTGATGGGCCTGCTCGCCCTGGTCGAAGTCATGGTCGACTTTCCGGATGAGGGCGATGTCTCGTCCGACGCCGCCGCGCCGCTTCGCGAAGGCATCGCCGGATTGATCAGGGAGGTCGAAGGCGCCCTCGGCGATGGCGGGATCGGCGAACGCATCCGGGACGGATTCCGTATTGCGATCATCGGGGCGCCGAACGCTGGCAAGTCCACGCTCCTCAACCGGCTGGCCGGACGCGAGGCCGCCATCGTCACGGCTCGGCCGGGAACCACCCGCGACGTTATCGAGATCCGCCGGGTGCTCGGCGGTCAGGTGGTCTGGATCGCGGACACGGCAGGATTGCGCGACACCGAAGACGAGATCGAAGCGGAAGGAATCCGGCGGGCGAAGATGACGGCGGAAGATGCCGACTTCTGCCTCCTCCTCATCGATGCGTCCGATCCGGGCACCCCCCCTCCCCTCCCCTTCCCGGCGCCGAAGGGGATAATTGTGGTGAACAAGTCTGATCTCGCCGTCCCTGACGCGCTTCCCGCATCTGACTTTATAATATGTGCGAAGGACGGAATCGGGATCGACAGGCTCGAAGCGGGCCTGGGCGAGCGCATCGCCGCGCTGGCTGGATCCGTCGAATCCCCGGTCATCACCCGCGCTCGCCACCGCGAAAAACTGACCCGCGGCCTCGCCGCCCTCGCCTCGGCTCGGATCGCTATCGACCAGGATCTCGGCTACGAACTGGTCGCCGAAGACCTTCGGCTCGCCATCCGCGAGATGCAGGCGATCATCGGCGAGATCGGGGTCGAGGATGTTCTGGGGGCCGTCTTCTCCCGCTTCTGCATCGGGAAATAGGCTCTAGGGTTTGACGCCCCCCGGCGTTATATACCCGGCCACACCCCCCTGCTTAAGAGATGGTTAATGCCGTACGCGGCCGACTTTGATGTGATCGTGATCGGCGGCGGCCATGCCGGCTGCGAAGCTGCGGCAGCATCCGCCCGCTTCGGCGCGCGGACCGCTCTCGTCACTCACAAGCGCTCGACCATTGGCGAGATGAGTTGCAACCCCGCCATCGGCGGTCTCGGCAAAGGCCATCTTGTCCGCGAGATCGATGCGCTCGACGGCGTCATGGGACGGATGGCGGACAAGGCCGGTATCCAGTTCCGGATGCTGAACCGCTCCAAGGGTCCGGCCGTCTGGGGTCCGCGCGCGCAGATCGACCGGAAACTTTACCGCGAAGCCATGCAGTCCGAACTCGGCGACTATCCGAATCTGACGATCATCGAAGATGGCGCCGAAGACCTTATCGTCGAGAATGGACATATCGCCGGCATCACCGGCCTGACGGGAGCCGTTTACCGCGCCGCCAAGATCGTCATCACGACCGGGACTTTCCTGAAAGGCGTCATCCATATTGGCGCGAAGCGCATCCCGGCGGGCCGGGTCGGCGAAGCGCCGGCTATAGGATTGTCGGACCGGCTCTACGCCCTCGGCCTGCCGATGGGCCGTCTCAAGACCGGAACGCCTGCGCGTCTCGATGGCCGGACCATCCATTGGGACCGTCTGGAGATGCAGACGGCGGACGCCAAGCCGATCCCGTTCAGCTTCCTGACCGATCAGATCCACGTGCAGCAGGTCGCCTGCGGCATCACCTGGACCACACCGGAGACGCACGCGATCATCGACGCGAACCTCAGCCAGTCGGCCGTCTATTCCGGCGCCATCGCCGGGCGCGGACCACGCTACTGCCCCTCGATCGAAGACAAGGTCCACCGCTTTGCGGACCGCGACCGGCACCAGATTTTCCTCGAGCCGGAAGGCCTCGATGATCACACCGTCTATCCGAACGGAATCTCGACCTCGCTTCCGGAAGAGATCCAGGACCTTTTCATCCGGACGATCCCCGGGCTCGAGGATGTCGTCATCCTCCAGCATGCCTATGCCATCGAGTATGATTATGTGGACCCGCGCGCCCTCTCGCCAGCGCTGGAGGTCAAGGAAATGCCCGGTCTCTATCTTGCGGGCCAGATCAACGGCACGACGGGATACGAGGAAGCGGGTGCCCAGGGGCTGATGGCGGGTCTCAATGCAGCCCGGGCCGCCGCCGGGAAAGACCCCGTGATCTTCGATCGGGCTGAAGCCTATATCGGGGTGCTGATCGACGATCTCGTCACGCGCGGTGTGACCGAGCCCTACCGCATGTTCACCTCGCGCGCCGAGTACCGCCTCGCGCTCCGGGCGGACAATGCGGACCAGCGACTTACCCCGCGCGGTCTCGCATCTGGCTGTGTCGGTCCGGAACGCGCCGCAATGTTTCACGTGAAACATTCAGCCCTCGATGCGGCCCGCGCCCGGCTCAAGGCTCTGACCTTGTCGCCCGCCGCCGCCGTGAAGGCCGGCTGGACCGTCAATCAGGATGGCCGCGTCCGGTCAGCTTGGGGTTATCTCTCCTACAAGGAGATCACACTCGCACATCTCCGGACTGTCTGGCCGGAGCTCGAGTCTCTACCGGATGACATCGGGGCGCAGATCGAGATCGAAGCGTTGTACGCCGCTTACCTTGACCGCCAGTCCGAGGACGTCGCGGCCCTTCGCCGGGACGAGTCCCTGACGCTGCCCGAAAGCCTCGATTATGATTCCATCGGCGGCATGTCGAACGAGGTGCGCTCCAAACTGAAGGCGGTGCGCCCGATGACGCTCGGCCAGGCGGCGCGGATCGAGGGTGTGACACCCGGGGCCTTGACCGCTTTGCTCGGTCACGTGAAACGCGTCCGGCGAACAGGCTGAGGCCGGACGGGATAGAGAATGCCAGACACGAACGACCGCGCGGCCTTTCTGGCCGCCCACGATGTTTCACGTGAAACATTGGCCAAGCTCGACATCATCATCGCGACGCTCGACGCCTGGCGTAGCCGGAGCAATCTGATTGGTCCGAAAGAGTGGCCGCAGATCTGGACCCGGCATGTCGGCGACTCAGTCCAGCTGCTCGACCGGATCCCGGATACGGCCCGCGTGGTCGACCTCGGATCGGGCGCTGGCTTTCCCGGATTGATTCTCGCGGCGGCCCGTCCGGCGAGTCACGTGACCATGATCGAGAGCGTCGGAAAGAAATGTGCGTTTCTTCGCGCCGCCATCGAGGCGGCTGATTTGCCCGCCGAAGTCCATCAAGGCCGGGTGGAGGCAGCGCCCCCGATCGCCGCTACCTTCGTCACGGCACGCGCTTTCGCGCCGCTTCCGGAGCTTCTGGATTATGCCGCGCCCTGGCTGTGCAAAGGAGCCACAGGCGTCTTCCCAAAGGGCGAGCGCTGGAATGAGGAATTGACGGCGGCCCGACAAAGGTGGAATTTCGCGTATCAAGCGATTCCAAGTCGCAGCGGTGGTGCCGGGGTAATTTTAATCGTAAGGGAAGTGGCACGTCGTCATGGCTAAGCCTAGGATATTTGCAATTGTGAACCAGAAGGGCGGAGTCGGTAAAACGACGACGTCGATTAACCTTGGCACAGCCCTCGCCGCCGTCGGCCGGCGGGTACTGATCGTCGATTTCGACGCCCAGGGGAACGCTTCCACCGGCCTGGGCATCTCCCGCGCCGAGCGTCTCCAGACGTCTTACGACCTCGTGGTCGACCGGATTCCGCTAGAGGAAGCCGTCCTCTCCACCATCGTGCCCCGCCTCGACATCATCCCGGGCGACGAGAACCTGTCCGGCGTCGAGACTGAACTCGCGGGCGATGCCCACCGGTCTTACCGCCTGAAGGAAGCGCTGCAGACCTATATCGCGCGCGCCGAAACCGGCGACCTCGTGAAGTATGACTATGTCCTGATCGACTGCCCGCCGTCACTGTCGGCCCTGACCATGAACGCGATGACGGCCGCCGACGCATTGCTCGTTCCGTTGCAATGCGAGTTCCTTGCCCTTGAGGGCCTGTCCCAGCTTTTGCGTACCGTCGAGGTCGTCCGTTCGGGTCTCAACCCGACGCTCGAAATCCAGGGCGTGGTGCTGACCATGTATGACCGGCGCAACTCGCTGTCCGACCAGGTGGCCAACGAAGTGCGCTCTTTCTTCGGCTCGAAGGTCTACAACACGGTCATCCCGCGCAACGTTCGCCTGTCGGAGGCGCCGTCCTTCGGCAAGCCGGCGCTCCTTTATGATTACCGCTGCCCGGGCAGCGAGGCGTACATCCGCCTCGCGTCGGAGGTCCTGCAGCGCGAGAAGGCGAGGGTGGCATGAGCGGCGAACCCCAGGATGACGGCCGCCGCGCCTCGCGGCTGGGGCGCGGGCTTTCGGCTCTGATCGGCGAAGTCGAAGCGATGGGTGTCCGCTCCCCCAGCGCACCCGTTCCGGCCCCGGATGTTCCGCCTACGGAGCGACCCAACGAGATCGCGCTGGATCTCATCCGCCGCAACCCGGCCCAGCCGCGCCGCAGCTTTGACGATGCAGAACTCCGCGAGCTGTCCGATTCGCTCAAGACAAAGGGCGTCCTTCAGGCGATCCTCGTGCGCCCCGATCCGAAAGAGGCGGGCAAGTTCCAGATCATCGCCGGTGAGCGCCGTTGGCGCGCCGCGCGCATGGCCGGGCTGACGCACATTCCGGCAGTCGTCAAAGACGTCGACGAACTTGCCCTCCTCGAGATCGGCATCATTGAGAACGTCCAGCGCGCCGACCTGAACCCGGTCGATGAGGCGGAAGCCTATGATGCGCTGATCAAGCGCTTCGGCCGGACGCAGGAAGGCCTCGCCACAAGTGTGGGCAAAAGCCGAGCCCACATCACCAATACGCTTCGCCTGCTCCAGCTGCCAGAGGGCGCGCGCCGGCATATTCGCGAAGGCCGGATCAGCGCCGGCCACGCCCGCGCCGCGCTCGGTAGCACCAGCCCTGAAGCCCTGATCGAACTGGCCATCGAACGCGGTCTCAGTGTACGCGAAGTCGAAGCCAAGGCCCGCGAGTCGCGCGAAGCGCCGCTCGAGACCAAGTCGATGCCGCTTCGCCCGGCCGCCGAGAAAGATGTCGATACCGAAGCGCTGGAAGCCGACATCAGCCGCGAGCTTGGCCTCGTTGTCGATATCCGCCACGGCCGTGAGGGGGGCGAGATCCGGATCAAGTATCGCGATCTCGAACAACTCGATGATGTCTGCAAACGGTTGACGGCGAAGCGCAAGCTCTAAGCGGCGATCGAAGGCGCTAGCGTGCGCCTTCGGCAACCCTTGCCAGATCATTAATCAGTAGACGGACAATCGGCTCGGCGGTTGCGCCGGCTGTCTTCGCTTGCCGCTCGGCGTCGTGGATCCGCTCCATGATCCGCATCAGGCGCCGCGGCGTCCAGGTGTTCATCCGTTTGCGGAAGGCTGGCCATTCATTCGGCCAGACAGGCGGGCGCAGGCTGCGGCCAGCATTGGCATCGCCCGCCGCCGCTTTCTCGTGCGCGCTCAACATCCGGAGAGTTTCCATCTGGAGTGAGCGCAGGATCGAGATTGGGCTGGTGCCCGCTTCGTTCAGACGGTCAAGCGCAGTGTGGGCATCTGCAGGGCGGCCTTCGAGCGCGGCAATCAGAACGCCGCTCATATCCTGGCGCAGGGTCGTGGCCGTCAGGGCGCGGACGTCCTCGGCCGAAACGCGCCGCCCCAGGCCGCGCGCATAGAGTGCCAGCTTCTCGATCTCGGAATTGGCAATCGCGCGGTGCCCGGGGAGATCGGCGCAGAACGACTCCAAAGCGTCGTCGTCCATGACGGCGCCTTCTGCCATCAAGGCGGCTCGTACCCGGTCGCCGATATCTCCCGCCTCCTCGGCAAAGAGTTGGAGACAGGCCGTTCGCTGTGCCTTTTCCGCTGCGCCGCGCAGTTTGGATTTGGAGGCGAGGCTGCCGGTCTCGATTACGAGCTTCGCGGCATAGCGGCCCGGCGACGCATCACCCGCTTCGATGGCCTCGATCAGCAGGGCCGCAATCTTGTCGCCGCTCGTGCGCACCCGCACGCCCCGCTTGTCACCGAGCAGTGAGACCGCCTCAAGTGCGTCAAACAGAAGGGAAGGGTCCTTGCGGATCGCGTCGTCATCGAGAACGGTGACTTCAAGTCCGGCCTTGCCACCCCAGGCAGCCAGCACGCCCTGAGCGGCGTCGGAGGCGAGACCCTCATCCTCGGAAAACGCGAGCACGGCCCAGATGTCGTCCCCCGGGCGCCGGGCGAAAGTTTCCGCCTGCCTGCCCTTGAGCAGCACTATTGAGACGCAAACTTGAGGCGGATATCGTCTGCAATACGCTTGGCCAGCATCCGCATGGCGCGGTCGGATGCGCTGGTCTGGGCGGCGATGTCGCCAAAGGGCGAGTCGGGCACGAGGAAGCCGGTTTCTACTTCGACACTGCCGGTTACCGAAACGGTCTCTCCGGTCATGGCGTAGATGCCGGTCGCCAGCACGCTCGAGCGAGATGCGGCCCCGTCCGGCTGGAAGGCCAAGCGCGACAGCTGGTCATCCAGATTGACCTTCAAGGTCACCTGCTCCGTCAGGCCTGGCACGCCGAGGGCGAGTTCCTGCAGCAGCGCCTGGCGCAGCATGTGGCCTGGCCGCCCGCGAATGTCCGAAACCTCGATCAGCCCGGCATCGGCAAACTTGCCGTCCACCGGCGCATAGACCGGCTGGAATCCGCAAGCGCTGAGGGAAGCACTGGAGGCGGCGACGAGCAAGGCAGCGAGGAGACGTTTCATGCCACCACGATATTCACGATGCGTCCGGGCACGACAATGGTTTTCTTCACGTCCTTGCCAGCGATGAAGCCCGCCACTTCCGGCAGCGCTTTGGCTGCAGCCTCGACCGCCTCGTTGCCCAGGTCTTTTGCGACCGTGATTTCACCGCGGCGCTTGCCGTTTACCTGCACCGCCAGTGTTACGGTATCCTCGGTGATCAGGGCGGCGTCAGCCTCCGGCCAGGCGGCGGCCGACACGAGCCCTTCGCCGGCGATCCGCTCCCAGACGCTTTCGGCGAGGTGCGGCATGAACGGTGTGAGGCAGCGCGCCAACATAGAGAGGGCCTCGGCGCGGGCGCCAAGCAGCTCGACCGAAGTTTCTGCCTTCTTCAGCGCGTTCACCCATTCATAAATGGCTGCAATCGCGGAATTGAACCGGAATTCGTCGATGGCCTTGTCGATGGCTTTCGCCGCGCGGTGGCTCACCCGGCGCAGGTCCACGGACGCAGAATCCTCACCCGGGGCCGGGAAGGGGGCGGCGGGAAGAGTATCGGCCAGACTCCAGATCCGCTGCGCAAACCGGCCCGCACCTTCGACGCCGGACTGAGTCCATTCAACATCCCGCTCGGGCGGAGAGTCCGACAGCATGAACCAGCGCGCGACATCCGCGCCGTAGGCCGCCACGATCCCGTCAGGATCGACCGTGTTCTTCTTGGACTTCGACATCTTCTCGATCGCGCCCGACTCGACCTGCGCGCCGGTGGCCGCCTCGACCCAGTGATCGTCCCGCTTCTCGACCGCGCCCGGCTCAAGCCAGCGGCCATCCGCTGCGCGGTAAGTCTCGTGCGTCACCATGCCTTGCGTAAACAGGCCCGCGAACGGCTCGCCCGCTGGGAGGTCCAGTTCGCCGACATCCCGCATCGCGCGGGCAAAGGCGCGGGAATAGAGAAGGTGCAGCACGGCATGTTCGACGCCGCCGATATACTGGTCCACCGGCAGCCAGTAGGCGCGCTCTTTCGGATCGCTGATCGAGGCGAAGCGGGCATAATACCAGGAACTGTCCACGAACGTGTCCAGGGTGTCCGTCTCGCGGCGCGCCGGCTTTCCGCATGTCGGGCAATCGACGTGTTTCCAGGTCGGGTGGTGATCCAGCGGATTGCCGGGCTTGTCGAAGGTGACATCGTCCGGAAGGCGCACGGGCAACATCTTCGCAGGCACGGGCACGACGCCGCAAACCTCGCAATAGATGATCGGAATCGGGCAACCCCAATAGCGCTGGCGCGAGAAGCCCCAGTCTCGCAGGCGGTAATTGACCGTACCCTGACCATGCTCCGCGGCCTCGAGTTTCGAGATCGCCAGCCGCTTGGCTTCGTCCACGGTGAGGCCGTCGAGGAAACCGGAATTGAAGATGCGCCCTGGGCCGGTGTACGCCTTGTCATCGATACGGAAGTCTTCCGCAGCGGTGTCCGGCGGCAGGACAACCGGAGTGACGGGCAGGGCGAACTTGCGCGCAAAATCAAGATCGCGCTGGTCGTGGGCCGGGCAGCCGAAGATCGCGCCGCTGCCATAGCTGGACAGCACGAAGTTGGCTGACCATACGGGCAGCGTGCACGAAGGATCGAACGGATGGCGGACGCGCACGCCCAGGTCGACGCCCAGTTTCGGCGCTTTCTCGATCGCTTCTTCGGACGTGCCGATGCGTGAGGCTTCCGCGATGAAGGCCGCGACCGCCGGATTCTGCGCCGCAATCGTGCGGGTCAACGGATGGTCCGGCGCGAGCGCGATGAAGCTGGCGCCGAACAGAGTATCCGGCCGTGTCGTGTAGACTTCGACCGGGTCCGTCGCATGGTTCGGCCCGCTCTCGCTCTTGGCGTCAGCCAGGAATGCCGGCACCTCCGCGATGTCCCACCAGACCAGGGCGCCATCGGACTTGCCGATCCAGTTCGCCTGCATCGTGCGGACCTTCTCGGGCCAGCGCTCCAGCTTCTGCACCTCGGTCAGCAGATCATCCGCATACGCCGTGATCTTGAAGAACCACTGCGTCAGGTCGCGTTGTTCGACCAGCGCGCCCGACCGCCAGCCGCGTCCGTCGATCACCTGCTCGTTCGCCAGTACGGTATTATCGACCGGGTCCCAGTTCACTTTCGAGGCCTTGCGATAGACGAGGCCCTTTTCGAGGAATTTCAGGAACAACGCCTGCTGCGCGCCGTAGTATTCCGGATCGCAGGTCGCGAACTCGCGGCTCCAGTCCAGCGACAGGCCGAGCTTCTTGAACTGTGCCTTCATGGCGTCGATGTTGGCATAGGTCCATTTGCCGGGATCGATGCCGCGCTCCATCGCAGCGTTCTCTGCCGGCAGGCCAAACGCATCCCAGCCCATCGGGTGGAGGACATTATATCCCTTGGCGCGCCGGTGGCGGGCGACGACATCGCCCATCGCATAGTTGCGCACATGCCCCATGTGCAGCCGGCCGGAAGGGTAGGGGAACATCTCGAGGACGTAAGCCTTCGGCGCCCCCGGCGCTTCGGCGGGAGATTTCGCGCGGAACAGGTCGGCTGCAGCCCAGGCGTCACGCCATCTGGGCTCCGCAGCCTGCGGATCATATCGGGTTGCCATCCGGCGCTCCCATCAAGGCATCAGAAGTAAGGTCGAAGTCCGGCGCTTTAGCCGATCTCGGAGGCCTTAAGAAGCCGGGCCCGCTCAAGAATCTTGTTCTCGAGTTGCTGGCCGGTTTCCACATCCACAGCCGCGTCAGCCCAAGCGCCGTCGGTATTGACCTGGCGATAGACGCTGACCTTGACGCCGTCGGCACGTAGCCGGGAATCGAGGATATAGACGGTGGCCTTGATCCGTTCGGCGGGTGCGCCGTCGAAGGACTTCCAGTCATAGATGACAAGCCCGCCGATGGCATCGGCGCTGACCAGCGGCAGCGGCGCCATCGTGTCGAGCGTGGCGCGCCACAGGTAGGGGTTCACGGCGCCCAGGGATTCTGCCGCAGCGTTTGCAGCCGAATTGGATTTGCCGCCGGACAGGCATCCGCTCAGGGCGATCATCGCTGCAAAAGCGGCGGCAGTCATCGGCTTCATCATCGTTGGTGTTCCTGCGTGCAAGACCTTGTTCACGGGGCGTGTATAACAACGTGGGTATGGCCTCGCCAGTGTTGTTCTGCGCATGGCCCGAACCAGACACATCGCATGGGAGTTTCTCGATGCAGCACCATTTGGCAGGTTTGGCCATCGCGCTCGTCGTTGGCGCAGCGCCCGCTTCGGCGCAGGATGTGTGGGATGAGCCGGGCGGCCTGGAAACCGAGATGTCCTACGAGGCGGCGGTGGTGGCGGCGGCGGAAGCAGACGAGTCCGTCCTTTATACTCTACGCGGCGCCTTCGCCGCGAACCTCGTTCTCGAGAACGGCGCCGAAGTCGGCTTTCGCGCCTCCGGCGGCCTCGACAAGGACAATCCCGCCCGTGCAGGCTTCAGCGGCGTGTTTGGTCCCGGCCAGCCCGTGGCAGCTCCGGCCGGCGCGTTCAGCGGACTCGCGCGCGGCCCCGCCGCCGAAGACGCCGGCCCTCGCGGGCGTATCGAGACGGGATACATCTATATAGAGGGCGGCTACGGCGAACTGCGTGCCGGCCTCGACGAAGGCGTCGCGGCCCGGTTTTTCGAAGGTGCCCCCACGCTGTTGCGCTATGCCGCGCTGGTCAATCCGTCACTTGACCCCACCGGTCGCACGATAGCGCGCACCGACCATGACCTCACCGGCCCGTCCCTCAAGGTCAGCTACGCCACCCCCCGTATCCTCGGTGCGCGGGCAGGGGTGTCCCTGACCCCGGAGGCCAATGCCGGGGGCCTCGACCGGGATCCGGTCCGCGACCTCGGCGGCGCGCCGGGTCCGGACATCGAGAACGCCATCGAAGCCGGCTTGAACGTCTCCCGGCGTCTGCCGCGCAGCGGAGTCCGCCTGCGGGCGGGGGTCGCGTGGAGCCAGGCTGACGCCGCTCAGGCGTCGCTGCCCGGCGTTTATGACACGGTCGAGACATGGTCCGCCGGAGGGTCTGCGGAATTCTCGTCGCTGGCCTTCGGGGCGAGCTACCTCGAGAGCAATAACGGCTTTGCCCTTGGCAATGGGGACTACACGGCCCTGTCGGCCGCCGTGCGCCTGACTCTCGACAAAATCGACGCCGGGTTCGAGCTGGCCAACGCCGAGGACAAGGCAATTGGCGCCGAATCAGAATCAATTGGCCTGACGCTTGGACGCAATTTTGGAGAGCAGCTGCGCGTCGTGGGCGGCTGGCAGCGCCGCGACACCCGTTATACGGGAAACGCCCTCCCTCTAGCGCCCCGCACAAGCGAACAGACCGAAGGCATTGTGATCGAAATCACACTATCAGGCTAAAAGCCTCGAGTATCGGAATGTTAATCTTTCATTAGCGAACTGCGCGGACTATCCACGGAGCTCAGGATGTCTGACATGCGCGCTCGTTTTGCTCTTTCCTTTGCCTTCGCGGCGGCGGCCTTCTCGGCCCCGGCGCTCGCACAGGTGCGCGCGGGCGAAGATGCCATCCGGATCGAAGCGCCCACCGCCTCGGAAACCCCATCGGCCCGCGCTGAATGGTACCGCCAGTTCTCCGAAGCCAAGCCGGCCGAAAACCGCCCGCAATGGCAAGCCGAACCGTCGCAGGATTTCTCGATGCGTCTCGGCGGCGATTCACGTTGGGAACTCAGCGTCGACAAGTTTACCCGTCTCGGCACTTCGCCTTTGCCGCGCGAAGAAGTCCAGGCCGGCGCCTCGTTCAAGATCACGCCCCGATTTTCTGTCGGGGGCGAAGTCAGCATCCGCGCCGATGAACTGAACGGACTGAACGATTCCAGCCGTTGGGAGAATCAGGACGTTGAAGCCGGTATCCGGCTGAAATCGGCTTTCAAGTTCTGATTTCCGGCCCGAAAGCCGCCATTCCGTCTGCGGCCGCAAATCCCGCCGCTCCGGCGACGCGCCCCGCATTTCCCGGCCCGATGCCGCCCAGCGCGTAAACGGGCAATGGCGCGGCTTCCACCAGGATCCTGAATCTCAGCGCGCCCAGCGCCGCCCCCGCACTTGCGCTGCGCGAGGCAAACACTGTGGACAGCAGCACCGCGTCGACCGGGACTCGTGCCGCAACCCGCAATTCCCGGCCCGAATGCGCGCTGACCGTCTGCAAGGCGAACCGCGACTGCCAGCGGCGGGCCCGGCTTCTTTGCCGGTAGGGCCAATGCACGCCGTCTGCGCCTACCTTTGCAGCAAGCTCGGGATCTGCCCCCACCATGAAAACCACCCCTCGACGGGCGCATATTCCGGACAGCGCTTGCGCCACGTGGACCCGGTCCGCCGCACCAAAATGGCGGTAGATCATGCCAAACCCCGCCGGAAGGCCAGACGCAATGGCTGCCGGGTCGGGGGTCCGCGCCGGATCCGTGATGAACCAGGCCGGGGGCAGGGCAGGGGGAAGGTACGCCGCGCTGATCCGCGCAGCGGCGATCAGCTTGCGCTGCGCCCGGCTTTGGGGTTCTAGGCTCATCGCCATGACCGATACGCCGGATACAGGAATTTCGAAACGCCGGGATATGATCCTCGCGCAGCTCGCTGCAGCGGCTTCGCCCCCGCCGGGGCTGGTCGCCGTCTCCAAGACGCAACCGGACGAAGCGCTCGAAGAAATTCTGGCCGCCGGCCAGCGCGTGTTCGGCGAAAACCGCGTTCAGGAGGCGAAACTGCATTGGGAGGGGCGCCGCGCGCGCTTTCCGGACCTGGAGCTCCACCTGATCGGTCCGCTCCAGTCCAACAAGGCAGAAGACGCTGTCCGTCTGTTCGATGTGATCCAGACGCTCGACCGGCCGAAGCTCGCCGACGCGCTGGCCGCTGCCATGGCGAAGACCGGCTGCCGCCCGCGCCTGATGATTCAGGTGAACACCGGTGAGGAGCCGCAGAAGGCCGGCATTTCGCCGGCCGATCTGCCGGCGCTCCTGGAACATGCGCGCAGCAAGGGTCTCGAGATCGAAGGCCTGATGTGCATTCCTCCCGTTGGTGAGCCGGCAGGGCCGCACTTTGCACTGCTCGCCAAACTCGCCCGCGTCCACAGACTGGCGGCCTTGTCGATGGGCATGAGCGGAGACTACGAACTCGCGGCACGCTTCGGCGCGACGCACGTCCGCGTCGGAACAGCGCTGTTCGGGGAGCGCGCCTAGGCGCGGATCTCGATCACCGACCCGCCGCCCAGCAATCTCAGCACGGCTCGCAAATCCGCTTCCGCCAGCGCGATACAGCCCTCGGTCGGCGCATACTCGGCCCGCGCCACATGCAGGAAGATCGCGCTGCCCATCCCCGGCACGACGGGATCATCATTGAAGCCCAGCTCCACGATCAGGTCGTAAAGCCCGTCGTCCCGCCAGAGCCATTCATGGCTGCCGCGGCAGGGAAGGGGTACGAGGCGGTTGTAGCTCGGTTCGGCCGGGTCGTCGCTCCACCCGTCTTCCGGTTTCAGGCCGATGACCGGCAATCCGGTTTCCGGCGGCGGACCCTTGTCCGGCCGATAAAGTACCCGCCGAACCGGCCAGGCGCCGATGGGGGAGGCCCCGTCGCCTTCGCGTTTGGCAGCCGCCGGTTTCACCCCGCCTTTTCCGAGCGCGCAGCGAAAGACGAGCCCTTCGCCTTCAAAACGCCCGTCTGCGAAGGCAGTGAATTGGCTTGCCAGTCTTGGCTCCCGGGATTGTTATTGGCGTCAGGTAACGCCCCGAACTATGCAGCCCGCCATGCCCGGCGCCAAGGGGCGCCGGACTTAAGCCCATGCGGGCATTGAAGGATTTTCGTGATGTCGGCCAAGAAACACATTCTCATCGTCGATGACGAGGCGGACTTTCGCGACACACTCGCCGAGCAGTTCGAGCTCAGCGAGGGCTTCCAGGTCACAAGTGCGGGAACCGGTGAAGACGCGCTGACGCTCGCCGCCGCCCAGCGCGTCGACATCATTGTGCTGGATGTCGACATGCCCGGCATCAACGGCATCGAGACTTGCCAGCGCCTGCGCGCTGCCGGCGTTCGCGCGCCGATCATCATGCTCACCGGGCGCACCGGCGAAGCCGACACGGTCGCGGGCCTCGATGCCGGCGCCAATGACTATGTCGCCAAGCCCTTCACCTTCTCGGTCCTGCTCGCCCGCGTCCGCGCCCAGCTGCGCAGCTTCGAGCAGACCGAAGACGCCACCTTCGAGATCGGCCCCTATGAGTTTCGCCCGTCGACCAAGACGCTGCGCACGAAGGAAGGCAAACGCATCCGGCTGACCGAGAAGGAAACCGAGATACTCAAATACCTCTACCGGGCAGGCGGCAAGGCGGTCGCCCGCGAGACGCTTCTTTCGGAAGTCTGGGGCTACAACGCCGCCGTCACGACGCACACGCTCGAGACCCACATCTACCGCCTCCGCCAGAAGGTCGAGCCCGATCCCGGCAACGCACGCCTGCTGATGACCGATCCGGGCGGGTACAGGCTTCAGGCCTAAGCCTTCACCTCGACACTGATCGGCGCATGGTCGGACGGCTTCCACCCGCCGCGCCAGGCGAGGTGCACGCGGTAGCTGTCCACTTTGGTATCCGCCAGCGCGTCCTTGTTCGCCCAGATGTGGTCGAGCCGCCGGCCCTTGTTGGCGGCGGCCCAGTCCGCCGCGCGGTAGCTCCACCAGGTATAGAGTTTCTGCTCCGGCGGCACGGCGAGGCGCGCGATGTCCGCAAAGCCGGCCAGTTTCCGCCCGTCCTCCAGCAGCTCCGTCTCGGCAGGCGTATGTGAGACAATCCCCAGCAGCTGCTTGTGCGACCAGACATCATGCTCGTGCGGCGCCACGTTGAGGTCGCCGACAAGAATGCGCGGCACGCCTTTCTTCAGCTTCTTGTAGCCGGGCCCCAGCCGGTCGAGGAAATCCAGCTTGTGGGCAAACTTCTCGTTCGCCGCCGCATCCGGCACATCGCCGCCAGCGGGCAGATAGATGTTGTGGATCTCGAGGCCGGAGTTCAGCCGCGCAGCAATCACGCGCGCATGGTTCTCGCGGCAAAGGTCAGGAGTATCGACCAGCTCGATCGGTGTACGCGAGGCAATCGCCACACCGGCATGCCCGCCGCGCTGCCCGCGCATCAGCACATGGCCGAAACCCATTTCCTTGAACGCCTTCAGCGGAAATTCCGCGTCCTGGCATTTCGTTTCCTGAAGGCAGATCACGTCCGGCTTCTCGGCCGCCGCGAAGCCTTCGATATTCGGCGCACGCAGGCGTACCGAGTTGATGTTCCAGCTGACAATTCTGAGGGGCTTGGGCATCCCGTTGGAGTAGTGCCCCCGTCCGTAAAGCGAAACCCGGTTCTTGGGAAAAGGCGTGAAAATTCGAAACCCGGCCCGAGAACGTCAACGCGCCCGAACGCGGGGAGTTCGGGCGCGCCGGACGCTTTTGACGGCGTCTTTGATTCGACCCTGGCAAGTTGCCACTGGTCTCGGCGGCTCGGAAGGTTCGCAGCGGGGGGTCAATGCTGCGCGGGGTTTCCTTGCCGTCGATAGTGGCAATAATGTCACTGCCGATCATATTCGCAAGTTAATTGAAGGTAATTCCGCCTTTCGTTCAGCGGTTGTCGAAGTCCTTCAGGATGAACAGGCGCGGGTTCAGCTTGGCGCCGGTCTCGATGCCGCTCAGCATCACGGAGGTGCGTCCGCCATTGGCGTCCACCGTCCGCCAGCCGGTCAGCGCATTGTCGGCCAGCACCACGGTCAGCGTGCCGTCCATCTCGCCGGTCTTGTCGCGCACCGTAATGTTCGTCTGGTCGCCCATCCGGCGCACATCCACCACTTCAGCTTCCTTCTCGAAATCTAGCGTGCTGGAGAGCAGCAGCGACAGCGGCGTCGAGGCCAGCGGCACGCGGTCGGTCGTCTCCAGGTCGGAATCCTGCAGCGCCACGGTCGTCCCGTCGCTCACCAGCACCAGCGGCACCGGATCGTCATAGTCAAACCTCACCTTGCCGGGACGCGACATCGCGAACTGGCCAGTGGAGTAGGAGCCATCCGGCGAATATTGCTCGAACTTGCCGCGTGCGGTTTTCACCGTCGCAAGCGCCTTGGCGGCCTCCTTCAACAGCTTCGAGCGTTCAGCAGCGCTCAATGGTGCAGCGGCCGGGGCAGGGGCGGAGACGGCAGGGCTGGTGGGGACCTGTTTCAGGCCCATCGTCAAAGGCGCGCCCATCAGAAGGGCGGCGGCGCTGATACTGGCGATCAAGTTCATCATGTGTCGGGTCTCCTTATGACCTTGAGCCGGGGTTTACAGGTAGGCGTCTGAACCCGGCCTAAACAGGGCAGTTGGCTGGCGTTTATGCAATTACCCGCTCCGATCCCCGCTGCGCCAGCCCCTCCGGCTTGCAGATTTTCCGCCGGCATCCCATCTTGCGGCCTGAAACTCACGGTATCGCAAGGGACACCCGACATGGCCACCGCAGGTCTGCAACACACATCAGACGGCACCGATCAGGGCTTCATGGCCGATGTGGTCGAAGCCTCCATGACCCAGCCCGTCATCGTCGACTTCTGGGCCCCCTGGTGCGGCCCCTGCCGCACCCTCGGCCCGATCCTCGAGCGCGTCGTCGAGGGCAAGAAAGGCGCGGTGAAACTCGTCAAGATCAACACCGAAGAACACAACGCCTATGCCACCCAGCTCGGCGTACGCTCTATCCCGGCCGTCTACGCCTTCCACAAGGGCCGCCCGGTGGACGGCTTCATGGGCGCGCTGCCGGAATCGCAGGTCTCCGCCTTCATCGAGCGTCTGCTCGGCGGCACCGACAATGCGCAGGTCATCGCCGAAGCCCTCACCCAGGCCGAAGCCGCCAGCCAGGCCGGTGATATCCCACTCGCCGCCGAAATCTATGCCGCGGTGATCCAGGAAGACCCCGAGAACACCGCCGCGATCGCCGGCCTCGCGCGCTGCTACCTCGCCAATGGTGACACAGAGCGCGCCCTTGCCACGCTCGAGATGGTGCCGCCCGCCAAGCAGAATGAAAGCGTCGTGAAAAGCGTCCGCCTCGCCATCGAGATGGCCGCCGATGCCCCCGCGCCGACCGAACTCGACGCCGCGCTCTCCGCCGTCAGCGCCAGTCCCGGCGACCATGCCAAGCGCTACGAACTCGCCGAACAGTTCGCCGCCGCCGGCCGTTACAAGGACGCCGCCGACCACCTGTTGATCATCCTGACCGCCAAGCTCGGCTGGGAAGACGGCAAGGCGAAGGCCAAACTGTTGCAGGTCTTCGAGGCTGCCGGCCCGGCGGACCCCGTCACGATCGAAGGCCGCCGCCGCCTGTCATCCCTGATGTTTGCCTGATCGGGCATTCGCTCCACCTTCTGTCCAGCCAAGCCGGAAGGATATGTCATGTCGCAGTACCGCAAGACCGCAGACCTGCCGGACACGCTCCCCGTGTTTCCATTGCCGGGCGCGCTGCTGTTCCCGCGCTGGGAACTGCCGCTCAACATCTTCGAGCCGCGCTATCTCAACATGTTGGATGATGCGATCCGCGGTCACAGGTTGATCGGCATGGTCCAGTCGATGGGCGGAACCCGCGAGCGTCCCGACATCGCGGGCGTCGGCTGCGCGGGACGCATCACCAGCTATGCCGAGACCGATGATGGGCGCTATCTCGTCACGCTCACCGGCATCTGCCGTTTCGCCGTGAAGCAGGAACTCGCGCTCACGACGCCCTACCGGCAAGTCACGGCCGGCTGGGAAGCCTTCGCGGCCGATCTCTACCCCGCCTCCGAGGACGGCGTGCCGGACCGCAGCGAACTGATCCGGTCGCTGCGCACCTATGTTGCCGCGCACGGCCTGCAGGCGGACTGGAGCGCGGTCGAAGACGCGCCGATGGAAACACTTGTCCACGCACTCGCCGCCGGTTGCCCGTTCCCTGCACCGGAAAAGCAGGCGCTGCTGGAAGCCGGCAGCCTCGCCGACCGTGCCCGCACGCTGATGGCCCTGATGGCCATGAGCGCCAGTGGCGGCGATGATGGCTCCGTGCAATAGAGGCCGCCATGAGCGCGCCTGATACCCCCGCCGAATTCGTGCCCAACGGCGTTGATCCGCGCCTGCTTGAGCTCTTGATCTGCCCGGTCACACGCCAGCCGCTGGTTTATGACCGCGCCGCCAATGAGCTGATCTCCGCCAAGGCGCGTCTCGCCTATCCCATTCGCGGCGGCATCCCGATCATGCTGGAAGAAGAAGCCCGCGACATGGATGTGTTGCCGGATCTTGCGGGCGGCGATGAAGCGTCTGAGACAGGGCCCAATTCGGGGGAGGGGACATGACCGCCCCCGCCTGGCCCGCCCGCCTCACATTCCGCGCCGCTGCGCAGGAACTCTTCGCCGAGTTCGATGACGGCGCGTCCGGCCGCGTGCCCTACAAACGCCTGCGCGAAGAAAGTCCGTCTGCGGAAGTTCAGGGCCACGGCCGCGGCCCCAAGCCGCCGCAAGCGCCCGTGCCGGATGACATCCGTGTGCTGAAGGCGGAACCCGTCGGCCGCTATGCGCTGCGCCTTTTCTTCTCCGACGGCCATTCCAGCGGCCTCTACACCTGGAACATCCTCCGGGCCCTGACGATCGGGGATTAGTTCCGATCCGCTGTCATCCCGGCCAGCGCGCAGCGCGTGAGCCGGGACCTTGTTCAGGCAAAAGCCGAGAGAAGGTCCCGGATCGGCGGCGCTGGCGCGCCTTGTCCGGGATAACAAGCCTGCCTACCGCATCAGGCTCGGCAAATGCGACTGGTCCGCGCTCGCCTGCCGGGCCAGCGCGCGGCGCAGCGGTGTGATCCGGTTCGCCGCCGTCAGCGCCATGCCGCGCAGCCCTTTGAGCAGCACGTTGTCATTCGAGAAGGCCCGGTCGATCAGGTCCATCGCCATCGCGGTCGCTGCGGAATCGAAACGCCGCCAGTCCTGATACTGGGCCAGCACCGTATCGCTGCCTGGATCAAGGCCGGTCTCGCGCGCCCCCGTCATCACATCGACCAGCGCGCCAACATCCTTGAAGCCGAGGTTCAGGCCTTGTCCCGCCAGCGGATTGATCCGCCGCGCCGCGTCGCCCAGCAGCGCCGTACGCGGGCCCACCATTTTTTCGGCAATCTGCATGACCAGCGGATAGGAGAGGGGAGGACCGTCCAGGTGCATCTCGCCGGCAAAGCCTGCAAAGCGCGCATTCAGCTCCGCCTCGATCTGGTCCTTCGGCAGTTTTGCCAGCGTCTCGGCCGCGCCTGCCTTCATGTACCAGGCCAGGTTGGCGCGGTCTCCCGGCAGCGGCAGGGTCGCAAACGGGCCCTCCGGCGTGAACAGCTGGCGCGCGATCCCGTGATGCGGACGGCTCAGGGTCACGTCCGCCGCGAAAACCGATTTTCCGTAACCGCGCCCTTCGGTCCGTATGCCGAGGGACTGGCGCACTGCAGAGTGGATCCCGTCACAGGCCGCGACCAGTCCTGCCCGGATCTCGCGTCCATCCTCCAGCCTGATCTCGGCGCCCGAAGGACCCGTTTTCATGCCCGAAAACCGGGCGCCCCGCAGCCAGGTCAGACCCGGTATCTCCGCTGTCCGGCGGTCCAGGGCTGCCTGAAGGGCTCCGGCGGGCACCATCTGACCCAGCGGCTCAAACGCTGCATCGGGCTCCAGGTCGGCGGCCGAGAAGGCCGCGTGCGGCGCGCCGAACCAATGTGTGCCGCCATCCTCCGCGTCGAGGCCGTTGAGCGGCGTCATCTGCTCCGCCAGCTCGTCAGCGATGCCCGTCGCCTTGAGCAGGCGCCAGCTCCCGCGCACAACCGCGAATGTCCTTGTATCTGTTACATTTACGCCAGATGCCGGCCGCCCGTCGATCAGCGTGACGGCAAACCCGGCCTGCGCCGCGAGGATCGCCAGCGACGTGCCGACGGGCCCCGCACCAACAACCGCGAGTTCACAGGGGGCAGGGGGGTCGAAACGTGTTTCCGTCATGTGAAAGAGGTAGCGATGCTGCACCGCGGCGTCCAGCGGTGGCACCGAATTAGGCGTTTGGCCGCAAGCGTGCACAAGCTTTAACCAACGCCCCCCCGAATCAGGTCCGCCCTACGACTGCCGTGCGACTTTTCCGAGCAGCCGAAATCA
>Ga0163144_10002622_pt1 | contig 41251 bp, 30 predicted proteins | sample OliLak19BULKMAT1_FD_123175 | JGI IMG/M metagenome (GOLD analysis project Ga0163144, IMG submission 123175) | Freshwater microbial mat bacterial communities from Lake Vanda, McMurdo Dry Valleys, Antarctica - Oligotrophic Lake LV.19.BULKMAT1 | ecosystem: Environmental > Aquatic > Freshwater >...
CTGGCAATGAACATTTCTCTTTCAGTTTAGCACCTAAAGCTGGTAAATTGATCAATATTAATAGCATAAATGTCAATGTTATTAGCCAAAACGTAACTAGAGTTTTTGCCTTGTATTCGAGCATAAAAGGATTTGCAGTAGATAATTTTATAGCAACCTTTACAGGAAATGGGATAATTTCTATACCCAATCATAAAAATATATCGCAACTAGTTGATTTAAAAATCAATGTTTATTATCCTGGACCAGATCCTTTCGATGGAACCTATTTAACTGCTGGCATCGGAAATACATTCAGTATCAATGGAGATATAGTAACACTTATTGATAATACCTCTCCAACTTCTGTTTCAGGTATCTTAGTATCTCAAATCAAAGACAATGGATTTTTTCTTTCTTGGAATGAAGCCACCGATAACATGATTGTATGGGGCTACAATGTGTATAACAACGGCATAAAATTGAACACCGAACTTCTGACAGAAACAACCTATCAGCTTACAGGGCTACCCCTAGGTTCTTCCAATGCCATATTAGTGCGGGCAGTAGATTTTGTAGGCAATGAATCTGCACCATCTGCTATCACCGTAATCACCAATCGCAAGCCTACAGCAGTGCTGAATGCCAATGTGTTGATTGGTGCGATACCACTAACGGTAAATTTTAGCAGCACAGGTTCGAGCGACCCAGATACTGGCTCTGGCGATTTTGTATTAGGTTTTGACTGGAATTTTGGCAACGGAAATACTGCTTCTTCAAATTCTTCTACCCAAATTTATACCGTGGCGGGGGTTTACACTGTTTCGCTGCGGGTAGTAGATAATCGAGAGTTAAGAAGTGACTTTGTGTTTGCAAATGTTACCGTGATTTCTGAGCTTATAGCCCCTACACCCCCTACCGTCATCACTACGCTTTCAAGAAAAAGTACAGCTTTGGTAGTTTCATTTGCAGGAGCTACCGACAACATTGGCGTAAGCGGATATTTGCTTTCTGTTAATGGCGTTGCTTTTGGTGCGGATCAGGTGTCTGGCAATACAAGAACGATAACAGGTCTTGCAGCTGGTACCATATACCAAATAGGAGTGAGAGCAGCTGATGCGAGTGGTAACTTTTCTATCCCTGTGGTATTTACAGCACAAACGAATTTTAATCCTGTGGCTAGCATCAGTGTAACACCGCTAGTGAGCAATAGGCCAAGTACATTGACTTTATCAGGAATAAATTCATCAGACCCTGACGGAGATATTGTTTCTTTTGAGTGGACAGTAGCTGGCAAAGCATTTTCTGCCGCACAGTTTACTTCGAAAATCACTGTAGCAGGAGTATATATGGCAACGGCCAAAGTTTCCGATACCAATGGTGGAAGTAGTTTGGCTATGGCTAGCTTCACTATTTTGTCGGATATAATAGCACCTACCGCCCCTACGGCCGTCAAAGTAACCAAGAGAACCAATACTGCAATTGTGTTGTCCATTACGGGAGCTACTGATAATCTTGGCCTAAAAGGAAGCTTGATTTCCGTAAATGGGGTAGCTTTCAATCCTTCGCCTATTGCCCAAACTGTAATTACAATCACAGGCTTGACTGTGAATACGGTTTATGATATTTTAGTGGCATCTGCAGATTTGGATAACAATGTGTCGGCTCCGTTCGCACTTACAGCACAAACCAACTTTGTGCCAGTGGCTAGTATAGTGTTTAAGGCATCATCTAATCAATTGCCTATCAGTGTTACCTTTAGCGGATTAAATTCTGTTGACAGTGATGGAGACCTGATGAAATACAATTGGACATTTCAGTCAAAAACTTACACTACGGCAGAATTCAAATTTAATTTCACTACGCTTGGGAGCTTTGCGGTTTCTTTGCAGGTTACAGACCCAAATGGTGGTGTTAGTGTGAAAGATACTACCATCGACATAGGTGCTATTTCCAGTAATTATGCGGGGAGTGCTCGAGTTGAAAAACTGAATGTTTACCCCAACCCTGTAACCGGAACACTTTATTTGGATAGGGAATCGGCAGTTACCATCACTGATATTACTGGCTGTGTGATGTACAATACCAATACAGCTATCCATCAGCTAGATGTTTCTTTTCTTCCATCGGGCATTTATATATTGATAGCCAATGGCAAGGAATACATAAAATTGATTAAAGAATAGCTTATTTCCATCACTTGAAACAGCTCGAAATGCAAAGCTGTTTCAAGTGATTTTTATTAAACAAAACAATCCTCATTTCATTACCTCGAACTCGAGGTATTTACTGATTGGGCTGCCATTTTGAGTGATTCCTTGCAAAACTGCCACATATTTCCCGAGTTTATCTGAGGTATAAAAGCTGCATTTCATCTCTCCTTTTGTATCTAATGCTATATTTGGAGACCAGTAAAGCAAATGCCTATAATCAGGCATGCGACTTATTTTTTGCACTTCAGTGTCGTATTTGGGGGCGTAAAATTCTTTGTTCATTTGTAGGCCTTCGTAATCGAAAACCGTCCACTTATTATCAATGAAAAACCCTGCCATATCGCCCTCATAAGTGCTGAAACTCACTATGCCACTGTATATTATGGAGCCTAGAAAGTATTTTTGGGTTACCACTTGTAGCTTTTTAATTTTGATTGGGTCCATTTTCATTATACTATCAATTTCAAATACTGGCACCCCATCGAGCAATACCAATGGGTTTTCAGAGAAAATGTCTTTGTTGCGGATATCGATATTTCTAAATGCAAATTTTCCCTCCTTTTTTCGCACCATCACACCAGGCACATATTCTTTCATCACGTCTTCCATGGTTTTAAACCTTGTGTAGTCATCGAGTTTGTAGTTTTCATCGCCTTTGCCGTAAAAAGGAAAGCTATCAACCGTAAGGCTATTGCGTTGCAAATTTTTATTGGTGAATATATTTTGGCTTTGCACATCAATGCTTTTGGATACGATGGAGGCGGAAAGTTTCTCGTCCAAATCAAAATATGGGACTTGACTTTCTGTAAATAGATCGGAAAATGGGTTCAAAACTTCTACTTTATATTTTCTTCCTGTAGGCGACAATGTCTGGATGATTACTTCCTTTTGCCCATATAATTCTTGGGTTTCAAACAGTATATTTCCCTGTTTATCACTTTTGCCATTGTAAAGCTTAAGGATTTTCCCAGGTGCAGAAAGATATGTTTCTACATTCTCAGCCATATTTTGGGAAATAGAGTCTCTCACTTTAGCTGCTACAACATGCCCTCTGTATTCGGGAAAGAATGCAGGATAGATTGAAGATTGATTGCGTACATTCTCCCATTTAAACCGTCTCCATCCATGGGTAAGCATCAGATTATCGATGGCTTGGTTCATTACTGGGTTGCTAATTTTTATGTAGAAATCTGGAGATTCAACAGCACCTCTTAAATCTGAAGTAAGCCATAAATAGTTTGAAATATCGGCTGAAGGATAAGGCTGCAATGCATCGAGCAAGAAAACTGAAAGCGACATTTGTGCCTGTTGGGGCACACCTTTAGAATTGGCAATATTTAAGCCGAGGTCTGCTTTCTCTCTTGGGGCATATTGCAGTTTATTTGCTTTAAGTTCGACAGCCAAATGCTGCGCTGGCATTTTAAAGTATAATCTTTCACACACTGGTTTATTTGCACTATTGAATACTGTAAAATGCGAGATGCCATCCGATAGCAGCTTTCTATCTACTAAAAAGGCGCATTTCCCTGCTTTCAGAATTTGACTGTTGGCTATTTTTAGCACCATTTTTGAATGCACTACCAAGTGAATTGCTTCATTATCATTTGAGTTGCCACTGACATTTATTTTTATTGAAGTTGAATCAATCTCTTCAAGCTGCATCACCATTCCTTCTTTGAATAGCGCGGGTAGATTTACAGTAATTATTTTTTTGCCATCTTTGAAATAGGCTTTGTACTCATTGTTTGCCAACGGAATGAATCGGAAATGGCCTATGCCAAAGTTTATAGGCTTAAATTTGGCAACGGTATCGTTTTTTTGATTTAAAATGTAGCCCTTCCCGTTTATTCCATGGCCATTTTTAGTCGCTTTGAATGCTACTTTGCTTTCCAAGCCTTGAACCAAATTACCGCCTTCAGGATAAAACTGAATATCATAAATGGCGGAGTCTTTTTTGATTTCCAACCCAAGATTTTTATATGTATTGATAATGGTGATGGGCTGTTGGAAGAAATAATTAGGGTCGCTATTTTTCATCCATTTGGTATAGGCTCTGATAATATAATTGCCCGAATTGAAATCGGGAGTTAGAAAAACCGAGCCATTGCCCAGCCCTTTTTCCATTTTCACTTTGGTTTGAAAAGCTACTTTATGGCCTTTGCCTACGAATTCGATATAGGCTACTTTGCTCATATCGAGCGGTTTGTGGGTACTTGCATCAAGGCAATACACCTGAAACCACACCGTTTCACCAACCAAATACGTTTGCCGGTCGATATGCAAATACAGTTTTTCTTGCAGGTTTTTGGTTTTGTAGGCATTGAATTTGTTTACAAGGCTTTGTAGCGAGTCTTGCTGAGCAATAAGCGATTGGAACGTGGAAAAAACCAAAAGAGTGATGGTTGGTCTGCGAAAAAGTTGGAACATGGTTGTTTTTGTAATCAATAGTTCATTTCATAAAATCAGGTTTCACATTCGTGCCTCCCCCGTTAGATTTTGATCTGCAATCCGCACATTCTTTGGTTGTAAGCTTGTAGCCTATAATTCTGCTGGTCATGGGGTCGGTATTGATGGCTAATATAACTTGGAAACTAGGCAGCCTGAAGCCAGCTAGTGGCACATCTACCCGTTTACAGGTGTCGATAACATTGAACCAGTCTTTGAAAAGTTGGTTGCTGGTTTTGGTGGCTCTCAATTCTGATACTGAGTAGGCACTAAAATAACCCAAAGCCGATTCGCTATTGTCGGAAGCCTTGATATTGCCCGTAACCTGTGTGGGCTGAGGGTCTAGCAAGCCACCTGTGGTTTCGGTACTTTTTTGCAATTCAAGCCAGTAGCTATATTCTGCCTCCGAAAGTGCGTATTGCTTCACCAAAATGCTATACCTCCTATCTAATCTCCTATCTGATGAAACCGTGGGCACGGCATTGATTACAAAGTCAGAAACGACATCTTGACTGAGTTTTTTTGTAGAATTTACTAGTATGGCTTTAGTAAAATCAGATTTGTAGCACCGATAAATATCGTCTTTTCTCGGGACAGGTATTACTGTATTTCCTGCTATTGTTGAATCGGCCCAAAAACTCTCCATAGCCGAGGTGTATTCCCAAGTATCGACAAATTCCCAACGGTAATACCAAGTGCTATTGTTGGGGTCGTGGGTATTAACCTTTACCAATCTGCTTCCCGATCCTTTGGCAAAAGTAATACTATCGATGGCTGGTGTTTGCTTTGTCGACACATATTCGGATAGGTACTCTTTATTGTCTTTTGTTTTTATTTTAAGTCTGTAGGCGGTTTTGTAGCTTAAATTTAAGCCCGCTACGGTATAATAACTCGAATCGCGCTCTGGTACTTGAAATGAATTGCCTGCATTGTCTTCAATGGTGACTTTCGCATTCAATTCAGGCGAGGGCTTGCCTGCGTTGTTCAAGTTTTGCGATCGGGTTAGTGTTATTGAGCAGGTTTTGTCTTCAATATATAAGTGTCCATTTACAACCAATAACCCAGTGGCAGAAATACTAGGAGGGTCAAATCTTGACACACAATTGCCCAAGGCCAATAAGCAAAGAAATCTTAAAACTGAAATGAGCTTCTTCATGCTGTTTTGTGTTAATTCTACATACTAAAAGATAAAAATTTAGAATCTACAATTGTAAGTGACCGTAGGAATGGGCACCCCAAATACCGATAGACTATACCCCCGCAATTCCCCATTTTCATTCTTAAAATAAATCGAGTATACATTTTGCCTACCTGTAATGTTGTAAACCGCGATGGTCCATGAGCTATGGGTCAGTTGCTTTATTTTATGATTTCCGTCAATATTTAAAGATAGATCAGTGCGGAAATAGTCGGGAATTCGATAGGCATTTCTATCAGAAAAATACCAACGATCGACTCCATCAATTTGGTATTTCGTGTAGGGTAAAGTAATAGGCCTACCGGTACTATAAACCACATTTACTGAAACACTAAAGCGGTGGCTTAGTCTGTAATTACCTATAAAATTGAAACTGTGAGGCTTGTCGTAATTGGTGGGGAAGAAGCTGCCCCGATTTACCACAGTGGCATTGGCGGGGTCGTTGATTTGAACAAAAGACCGTGAATACGTATAGCTAACCCAGCCATTTAATTTGCCAGCAGTTTTTTTGATTAAAAATTCAGCACCATAGCTATTGCCTTGGGCATTTACTATGTCGGTTTCAATGTTTGGATTGTTTATCAGTACTGCTCCATTTTTAAAGTTTACAGCATTTTGTATATTTTTATAATACACTTCCACCGAGGTTTCAATGATGTTTGACTTCAAATTTTTGTACAGTCCGAGTGAAATTTGATCGCCAATTTGTGGCTTCAGATAAGTATCGCTTAGTTTCCAAATATCTGTAGGAGCTATGGCTGTGGTATTGGAAAGCTGATTGATATATTGTCTGGTGCGGTTGTAGCTTAGTTTTACCGAACTGCTTTCTGTGAGGCTATATTTGGCTGAAATTCTGAATTCAGGGCCGATATAGGTTTTAATGATTTGGTTGCTGCCATAGGTGGTGGAATCAAGTACATTGTTTCGTTCCAATGGCAATCCGGGGGCGTAGTTCAATACTTTTTTGCTGCCTAAGTAGTTGAACATAGATAGTCTGAGGCCAAAATAAAAAGAAAATCGCGGGATGATGTCGAATCGGTCTGCTGCGTATAAAGCGGTTTCCAGTCCTTTTTCAGATTCTAGGTTTCTGGCAGTGATTAAAGATCTATCGCCAAAGGGCTGAAAATTGCTTGGATTGATGTGGTAGTGGGTTGCAGCAGCACCAAAATCAATGAAATGTCTGCCTAACGTATAGTGTAGATCAGTCTTCACGTTGGTCTGCGCCAAATTGTAGCTTAGCTTAAAAGCATTTAGCGCATTGTTTTCACTTTGCTGGGCAAAATCGTAACCACTGTAGGCTACTGTAAAAACGCCATACATTTTATTGTTAAAAATATGATTCCACTTTCCTACCAAGCTCTTGTTGCTGTAGGTGTAAAGTGTATCGCCATTCAATTTGAACTGATCGTGGCTATAATAGCCCGATACGCGAATGGTATTTTTGTCATCTACTTCGTGGGTAACCTGTGCATTGAAGTCATAAAAACCTGCTGCACTGTTTTTGATTGATTGATTGGGTACTTGCTTCAATATCCAATCTGAATAGGTAGAGCGGCCACTGAGTAGCAGTGATGTTTTGTCTTTAAAAATCGGCCCCTCCAGCGTTAATCGGCCTGTCAATAAGCCGATGCCAGCAGTTCCGGTATATTTTTTTTTGTTTCCATCACGTGAATTGATGCTAAGCACCGATGAAAGCCTGCCACCATATTCGGCTGGAATTGAGCTTTTATAAAGCTCTACATCTTTGATTACATCGGCATTGAAAGCAGAGAAAAAACCAAACAAATGCGAGGGATTGTAAATAGTGGCATCGTTGAATAGAATCAAATTTTGATCCGTAGCGCCACCTCTTACGTTTAGCCCCGTGCTGCTTTCTCCCACGGTTTGCACACCGGGCAGTGCCATTATCACCCTTAGCACATCTGTCTCGCCAAACACCGAAGGCACTTGTTTCATGCTTTTAATATCGAGTTTTTCAAGGCCCATTTGCATTCTGCTCACATTTGCATCTTTGTCATTTTGAATTAATACTTCTCGCAAGGCCACAATGTCTTGTTTCATATCGATGTCCAATTTACCATCGCCATACAGCATTATTTGCCTTTTGGTGGTTTTCATTCCTATACTTTTTATTTTCAATTCTATTTTGCCTTTGGGCATCGAAAATGAAAAATAGCCGAAGGCATCTGTAGCTGTTCCGAGTGTGCCAGGCCCTTCGTTCAGCAACAAGGCACCCACCACGGGCTCGCCCGAATCTATATCTCTGACCCTACCGGATATATTGGCCTGTCCAGCCGTGATTAGATCGGTTTTGCGACCTACAGCATAAAGTTTGCTCTCGGCTGCGGCTTTCAATTTCACTACTTTAGTGGTTTCCAAGTATTGGGGTACTTGGTTGGCATCGGAAGCGGCAACGGAGCGCTCAAAAAACTGAAATGGGAGTTCGGTTTGAAATGGCATCGACTTGCTTACAAACACACGGTTTTCTTGGTCTATGGAAAATCGAAATTCTGTCCCCGCAAACACTTGGGTAAGTATATCTTTGATTGTTTTTCCCTGCGAATCTATATTTACATCAAGGCTATCTGTTTGGGTTTTATCGTAATAAAATTGATACCGCGATTGACCCTCTATTTTTGTTACCAAAGCATCGAAGCCTTTATTTGTACTTGTAGAAATTCCTGATGCGGTGGTCGCGATTTGGCCAAAGCCTGAAAAGTAGCTACCAAACAAGCCCACAGATAGAAAAAACAACGTTCGGCCTACTCTTTTATTCATTTATCAAACCGTTGTAGTGCTCTATTATTTTAGCAATTGCGTATTCTGGGTTGGATTTGAAATCCAAATTATTGTCAATCACATATTTTTGGAGTTCCTTTTTCTTTTCCTTCAACGCCTTGTAAACCGATCCTTTAGAAGTGATTTTAATGTAGTTGCCTTGCTTGAAAATATAGCGCTCATCATCAACCAATACATCTCTTCTCACTTGGTTGTCGCTGCTGATCAGTTCGTCAATTTTCTTTGTTCTGAATACCACAAATTTGGTCTCGCCATCGGCTAGCACATCATAATATCCTGGTTCTATTCCAGCTTTTTTTTTACTTACCGCTTGTATATTCAAAAAGCTATGTCCTGCTAAGGTGAAGCTATGCACTTTTTCCTTGGAGAGCTGAATTCTGATGTAGCCATCATGATGTCTGGTCAGCAATTGTTGGCTTAGCAAATTGTACATCAAAGGCACATTTTCATACAACGAACCATCGTATTCTAAATTCCCTATTTTCCACTCTCTCCCTTCGAAATATGGATGGCCATTCAATCGAAAATTATAATTCACATCTTCCCTGCCATTATACAAATGCGACTCTTCTTTCATGGCTTTGGTATAAAGCGCAATGGCATATTTCAACCCGCCATTAGCAGAGGTATCTGCTAGAGAAACTTGGGCGGCAATTGGCAAGGCGACAAATAGTGCGAAAAGTAACAGGTATTTCAATGCCTGATTAATTAGGATGGGCGAATGTTTGAAGAACGCTTGGCGGAGCGTGCGGGGCAAAAAGCTAAAGTAATGACTATTAAGAAGTTGAATACGAAGGCTTGCACCTCAAAAGTATAGACTAGTTTTAATAAATCAAAAATCAGACAATTGATTCTTCGAATAATTAAATTTTTGAGTGAAAATCTGTCGATAGCTATTTATTAATGTTTTGATCTTCACACGGATTTCCGAGCAATAAGCTGGGTTCTTAATCGGGATATTATTGCGCTTTGAGCGATTTAAATTTGTACAAATTGAGCTGAAAAAGGCATGGCTAGCCGTATTTTACCCATGTGAATGAAGCCGCTGTTTTTTTTTTAAACCACCTGGGCAACATCAGATACAAGAATGTAAAGATTGAAAGCTTATCGAAGTCGAGAAGACGCATTTGAACCCTTTTTGAGGAATACGGAACATTTATATGTGTACTATGACAAAATAGGGGGCATGATGTTAAAACTCATTGATTTTTTCTATTTTTGGCTCCAATTTTTAGCTTTACAAAAAAATTGACCGAACTTTTCTAATATTCACAGAGTAGAGAGCTCTAATAACGCGCCTTGTAGCTCAAAATACCTTTATTTACCGTTAATTAATTATGAAAAAATCTTTTGTACCATTTATCGTCCTGTGTATTATTGTAACTCTTGCGTTGGTATACCCAGGAGTGCCTGGAGTGGCTATTACTGAAGGGCTGGTAACAGGCGATATGGCATGGATGCTCGTGGCATCGGCACTGGTATTCCTCATGACTCCGGGATTGGCCTATTTTTATGGAGGAATGATCGACATAAAAAACATAATAGCTACGATGCTGCAAAGCTTTATTGCCATGGGAGTAATCAGTATCATTTGGGTAGTATTTGGTTTTAGCCTAGCGTTTGGCCAATCATTGGGCGGGATCATCGGTAATCCTGCCACTTTTTTCATGTTCGGTGGCGTAATGGATGGTAGTCCTTGGCCTTTGGCACCTACAATTCCGCTCGCTTTATTCGCATTTTTTCAGCTCAAATTTGCCATCATCACACCCGCATTGATAAGCGGCACATTCTCGGAAAGAATAAAGTTTGAATCCTATATCTTGTTCATCTGCCTATTTTCCATTTTTATTTATGCTCCACTGGCCCACATGACTTGGCATCCAGACGGTTTTCTTTTTAAACTGGGGGTATTGGACTTTGCGGGTGGCACGGTGGTGCACATGTCGGCTGGTTTGGCTGCATTGGCTGCTTCGATATACTTAAAAGGCGATAAAGGCAGCGACCCACATGCTCCCGCCAATATTCCCTTTGTATTGTTAGGCACGGGTCTGCTTTGGTTTGGCTGGTTTGGTTTCAATGGAGGTTCGGCCTTGAGTGCAGGCACTTTGGCAATGAGTGCATTTGCTACCACCAATACTGCTTCAGCCGCTGCGGGTTTAACCTGGGTTTTGTTCGATGTGATGAAAGGAAAAAAGCCATCAGCGCTTGGATTTTGTATTGGTGCTGTCGTTGGTTTAGTTGCCATTACGCCCGCTTGTGGTTTTGTTACCGTGCCCTCTTCGATTGCTATCGGATTCATAGCCGCCTTGGTAAGCAACTTGGTGGTAAGTTGGAAAAATAAATCCAATGTGCTACACGACACTTTAGATGTATTTCCTTGCCACGGTGTTGGGGGCATGATGGGCATGCTACTTACTGGCATTTTTGCCAATACTGCCGTGAATGGGGCAAACACTACCGGAAACGGCTTGGCATTTGGCGAGACTAAATTGTTTCTGCTGCATCTTTTTGCATTGCTTCTAGTGGCTGCATTTGCCTTTGTAGGGTCTTTAGTGCTGCTGAAGATTACCGATATTATTTCACCACTAAAAGTATCGGAAGAAGAGCACAAAATGGGATTGGATTTGAGCCAACATGGCGAGTTCCATTAAATGAAGGTTACTATCTATTTTTAGCCGTTAGGTTGCCAAGCGATACTATTTATTGTACAATATAACTAGTATCGCTTATTTTTATGATGCTACTAATTGGCACATTGGAATCATTTGAGCTGGCTTGTATCGGTTTGTAGCTACAAAAAGTTGGCGATTTCGAAGTACTAAACTTACTGCCGCCACAAAAAATTTCGATAATTATCTGGACTCAAAGGTGCATTGACTAGTGAACCGCCAATTTTTTTGTACGTGGCTGTTACAAGCTGTTGTTCTTTCTTTCGTGGCTTGTCTGCCAATGTTTACAACTTTCTTGGTGCGGTTGATTAGTGCGTTGGTAAATAATTTCGGCTGCCGTGTGTCCGTGTGCTGCCCAGTGCACTTTATTTTGTACGGTTTGAAAGAATTGTATAGATATTTCTAACGAAGGGGCATAGTCAATGCTGGTTGCATAAATATCTAATACCTTTCTCCAAAATACTTTTTCAGAAGAACGAATATCACGAATACGAGCCAATAATTCTTCAAAATAATTACCGCCACCTGCTTGTTTCAGCAATTCATCGTTGATTGTAAACCCCTTTACAATGAATTCTCTTAGTCGGGCTGTTGCCCATTGGCGAAACTTTGTCCCCTGTTGGCTTTTTATTCGGTAGCCAACCGAAATTATTACGTCAAGATTATAATAATTAGTGGGTTTGGTAGAAAAATCGGAATTTCCGATTTTTCTCATAGACTGCTCATTGTCCAGCTCTTTTGCCTCATAAATATTTAAAATATGTTCATTGATGGTAGAACGTGATTTTTGAAAAAGGTCGGACATTTGGTCGATTGTTAGCCAAACAGTCTCATTCTCCAAACGAGTTTCTATTTTGGTAATCCCATCTTCAGTTTGATATATAATGATATTGGTATTTTCCATTGGTTTATTTTTCCTCAATTAATTTTTGTTCTTCTTATATAAAGTTCGTAAGCCCCATATCCATTTCAGCTACTCGTCTCGCTAACTTTGTTTGTATTTTATGTTTTGTTTTACTAGCTCTTTTGCATCTTTTTGTTGGGTTTGTGGCGTTGATAAAAATGCAAATGTGCCAGCTAATGTGTTGGCTTATGCTGGTTTTAATTTGTTTGTGCTATCCTCACTAAAACGGTCGCCCCAGATAATGTAATTTACTTTTTTAGCATTTAATGCTTCCAAGTATTCGCCTTTAATTGGTTTCGCTTCGTCATTTAAAACTGCAATTTCTGTTACATTTTTCTTACTCACTTTTTCTCTCACTGGTTTGATGTCGTCCCAACTGAAAAGAAAGCTACTAAGTGTCTGTTTGTTGATAGTATTAAATGACTTTAAAACCAATTCACTTTCTCGTCCGGCTATTTGAAAGTTAAACATAAATTCCAAATCTGTAGAACCTTTAGAAATAAAGTCGGGTGTGTAAATTATATTTTGATTGTCAAGGTAGGTTCTAATATTCGATTTCGAAGTAAATATAAAGGTTTAAACATTTTCAATAATTCGTATTTCATCTGCTGTAAAGTCATAAAGTTTATACACTAAATCATCTATTTGCTTTTCAAGTGCCATGGTGTCTTTGCCCTGTTGTTTATCAGTAAGTATTTTGTCAACTAGAGCTACAAACTGTTTCTGTTCGTTTTTATTAACTGTGCTTCCATTTTAAATGTTGTAGGCAGAAATGTGGTTTGAATTTGATGGCTAGTTATCAAAACGTAGCATTTTATTTATAACCAATGCTAATATTCGTAGTACTGAGTACAAATACTCAAATTATTTTTGAGTATGTGTTTTTAAGGCATATATTTGATAAACTAATACGTTTTGTAAAAAGATGGCTTAAAAACAAAGCTATTGATTCGAAAATTGTATATAAATAGAAAAATATAGTTGATAATTAACACACTGCCTTAAAAAATGGATGCGCTAGGAAAAATAAAAATAGTAGTAGTGGGCAACGGAATGGTGGGCTACAAATTCTGCGAAAAGCTTGTTGCCAAATCTGAAAGAGGCAGTTTGGAGATCGTAGTATTTGGCGAGGAGCCAAGGGTAGCTTACGACAGAGTGCACTTGAGTGAATATTTTGGTGAGAAGACAATTGAAGAGCTCACATTGGCACCCTTAAGCTGGTATCATGACAACGATATAAAACTACACACAGGTGACCCCGTTCAGCATATCAACCGCGATATTAAAACCGTGCATTCCTTTCACGGCATAGAAGAAAGATATGATTATTTGGTATTGGCCACAGGGTCGGCAGCTTTTGTGCCAGCCATAGAAGGGGTAGAGAAAGATGGCGTGTTTGTGTATCGCACCATCGAAGACCTCGATATGATGAAAGACTGGGCCAAGAAATCGAAAAAGGGTGCGGTGATCGGGGGCGGATTGTTAGGCCTTGAGGCTGCAAAAGCCATGCTAGATCTGGGGATAAAAGACACCCACGTAATTGAATTTGCCGCCAAATTAATGCCAAGGCAAATCGATGAAAACGGATCGCTGCTATTGAAAGCCAAATTAGAAACACTAGGTCTTTCCATTCACTTAAATACAAATACAAAACTTATAGAAGGGGAAGAAAGCATCACGGGCATGAGCTTTGCCGATGGCAGCAGAATAGATGTAGATATGCTAGTGATCTCTGCTGGCATAAAACCAAGAGATGAATTGGCTAAACTATCGGGTCTGGAAGTGGGGCAAAGGGGGGGTATTCAGGTAAATGACCAGATGCAAACATCAGATTCAAGCATATTTGCTATTGGCGAATGCGCCTTGTACAGCGGCATGATCTATGGCTTGGTAGCACCTGGCTATGAAATGGCCGACATAGTAGCTACTAATTTGGTGGGCGGGAACAAGGTTTTCAAGCCTTATGATATGTCAACCAAGTTGAAACTTATAGGCGTAGATGTAGCCAGTTTTGGCGATCCTTTTATTGCCGAGCCCAAGTGCAAAACCATTACATTTACCGACAATGCCAAGGGAATATACAAAAGAGTAAATATATCGGAAGACGGGAAATACCTGCTAGGTGGTATCTTAGTAGGGGAGGCTGAGCAGTACAATATGTTGTTGCAAGCGGTAAAAAACAAAACCATTATCCCGCCCGATCCTGAAGACTTGATATTGGGAAGCCGTGGCGGATCTGAAGCACATGGGGGAGCGGGTGTAATGGGCTTGCCAGACGATGCCTTAATCTGTTCGTGCGAATCGGTAACCAAAGGAATGATTTGCGAAGCGGTCACGGTAGGCATAGCCACTACATTCGACCAAATGAAGAAATGTAACAAGGCCGGGACAGGCTGCGGTGGATGTGCGCCAATGGTCAAAGATATTATCAACGAAACACTTAAGGCCAACGGGCAATATGTAAAAACCGTGATATGTGAACATTTTGCTTACAGCAGACAAGAACTGTATGATCTGATCAAAATAAACAACATCAAAACATATAACGAAGTATTAAATGCCTTTGGAAAAGGAGACGGTTGTGAAGTTTGCAAACCGGTAAATGCCTCCATTTTGGCAAGTTTGTGGAATGAGAATATTCTCAAACAAGCTACCATCCAAGACAGCAACGATCGTTTTTTGGCTAATATTCAACGGGGAGGTACTTATTCGGTAGTGCCTAGAATACCAGGTGGAGAGATTACACCCGAAAAACTGATTGTAATTGGTCAGGTAGCCATTAAATATAAGTTGTACACCAAAATAACGGGTGGGCAACGCATCGATTTGTTTGGTGCACACGTAGGCGATCTGCCTTCAATTTGGGAAGAATTAATAGCTGCTGGTTTTGAGAGTGGTCATGCCTATGGCAAATCGCTAAGAACTGTAAAAAGCTGTGTAGGCACTACTTGGTGCCGATTTGGACTGCAAGATGCAGTGAGTTTTGCCATCAAAATTGAAGAAAGATATAGAGGGCTAAGATCTCCGCATAAACTTAAATCGGCCGTATCGGGCTGTATAAGGGAATGTGCCGAAGCCCAATCGAAAGACTTTGGCATCATAGCCACTGAAAAAGGCTACAATCTTTTTTTATGTGGTAATGGAGGCTCAAAACCGCAGCACGCAGTACTCTTTGCTACCGATTTGGACGAAGATACCACTATCAAGTACATCGACCGATTTCTTATGTTTTACATCAAAACTGCCGAACCGCTCACCAGAACTGCCACTTGGTTCAATAAATTGGAGGGCGGGCTAGCTTACCTCAAAGCGGTGATTATCGATGATACGCTTGGTATTGGAAATCAGCTGGATAGTGAAATGGATTTTATGGTAGATACCTACAAATGTGAGTGGAAAGAAGCTGTTGAAAATCCTGAAATTAGAAAGCGTTTTACACACTTTGTAAACACACCAGCCAAAGACCCTTCGGTTAAGTTTGAACCGCTTAGAGAACAAATAAAAGCAGAAGATTGGAATGCTGTAGGGAGCGGAAAGTAGAGAGTAGTACAGTTTAAGTAGGAAGTAGTAAGTAGATAGAAGTAACGAACGTGTAAATCAGATGATATGAAAATCTTAAAAAACAAAGAATTCTTAAAGTTCAAAGACACTATAAATCAACTTGGACTAGATATAGCTACTGGTAGTGATATAATCAAAGATATTCAAAAAGGAAATTTTTCTGCTGATTATCAAGAAAATGTCTCCTATGGAGGTATACTTACTCAGTCGCTTTTGCAAATGAGAAGTACCATAATGGAGGTGAAGTCTAAGGAACAACAACATATTTGGATTCAAGAAGGATTGGCCAAATTTGCTGAAATATTGCGCAAAGCAGATTCGGATTTAAAGCACCTTTCAGAAGTAGTAATTGCTAACTTGGTAAAATACCTAAATGCAAATCAAGGAGCTATATATATATTGGATGACCCGTCCAATACGCTACAAATGACCTCATGTTATGCCTATGACAGGAAAAAATTTATAGAACAAGATATAGCCATAGGCGAAGGATTAATAGGGCAATGTTTTGTAGAACAAGACAAGATATTGATCTCTGATATTCCCAAAGACTATATTAAGATAACCTCTGGCCTGGGTAGTGCTACGCCCAGTATGATTGCAATACTACCGATCAAAACCAATACTGACGCACTAGGGGTGATAGAAATAGCTTCTTTTAATGAATTTAAAAACCATGAGATAGAATTCTTAGAAAAGATAAGCCAAGATATAGCGACTAGCATTAGGTCAGTAAAAACAAATCAGAATATAAAACTATTGCTAGAAAAATCTAATGCTACTACCCAAGAACTCTTAAATAAAGAAGAGGAAATGAGGCAGCAAATGGAAGAGTTAAAAGCAACACAAGAAGAACTGTCGAGAAAAGACGATGATAATCGCAAAATAATATTAGAATTAAGAGCACAACACGAAGCCACATTAGATCAAATATTGCAAAGAGAAAAAAAATTGCAAAAAATAAAAAATGAGCTTCTTGAAAAATCGACAAGCAACAATACGCTGATTGACGTAGCAGGCAGACAGCGCATGTTGAGCCAAAAAATAGGATTTTATGCAGAAATGATCTTGAGGGGTAATTTTAGCAAAGTAGAAGTCTTGGAGAATGCAATAGCAATGCATGAGCACTCCTTGAACGCTATTAAAAATGGTGGCATTCCTCCAGGATTTGGACCAGCAGATACGCTGCCAAGAGCCCACGATTTACTTCTTCCATCCATTGGCAAAGTAGAAGAGGTTTGGGGGATTTACAAAAAATCTGCATTGGAAATCGCCTTATTTGCAAAGCAAAATATAGCAAGCGTAGATGTGAATATTTCTATCAAAACGATAGAAGATTTAGGAGAAACTATCTTAAAGTTAAATAATGAATTGCTTGTAGAATGCAGCAAATTGAATAAAATCAAAATATTAGAAATGTACCAATAACTATGGAAACAATTAATTCAAAAACTAAATGGATTCAAGCCTGCTCGGTGAGCGATGTACCAGAAGATGGTGGTGCGTGCGCATTAATAGAAGGAGAACAAATTGCAATTTTTAACTTTGCAAGAAGAGGTGAGTTTTATGCTACGCAAAATCTATGCCCTCATAAGCAGCAAATGGCATTGTCTAGAGGTATGATAGGCTCCGCTGGTGAAGAACCCAAAGTGGCTTGCCCGTTCCACAAAAAATCATTTTCACTCAAAACGGGTGCGTGCCTAAGTGGTGACGATTTTAGCATTAAAACCTATCCTGTAAAAACCGAAGGCGATAACATCTTTATAGGAATAGACTAAGAAAGTGGTTAACTGAATTTAAGAAAAGCTTTGTCTGATAGGTAAGGCTTTTTTCCATTGTAGCGCAGGTAAATACGCTCAAATCGATATTTAAACACTGATTTGAAATTGGCAGATGATTTTTTGCCAACATCTGCTACTTTTAGATTAGAATTGGGGGAAAATCAATAAAATAAATCACTTCAATCGCCTCTAGCTTTAGCTGGAGAAATGAATTTATACGAAGATGCGCGATATATCAGGAAAGCAGATTACACTAAGGTCGGCCACTGCTACAGCCACTGTTTACTGTGGTGAAAACACAATTGCGCTGGTTAAAAATAACCAAATTCCCAAAGGAAACATTTTTGAATTTGCCCGCTCTGCTGGGTTCTTTGCCGCAAAAAAAACAGATCAATTACTCCCACATTGCCATCCTGTAACTATTGACGGCATGGAAATCGAGTTTGAAACTACCAACCATTCAATAATAATTAGTGCCAACGCCAAATCTATTGGGCGCACAGGTATAGAAATGGAAGCACTAACGGGCGTTTCCATTGCAGCGCTCACCATTTATGATATGCTTAAGCCTGTCGATACCCAACTTTCAATTGGTGAAATAAAACTATTAGAAAAAAAAGGAGGAAAATCAGAAAGGAAGTACTTCAGCACAGCCCCGCCTTGTGCAGTATTAGTCTGTTCCGACAGTACTTTTGAAGGCAAACGAGAAGACAATTCTGGCAAAAAAGTAGCAGAAATGCTTAAAATACAAGGCATTAATGAAATAGAATATAAAATTGTGCCTGATGAGGCACTCGCTATTCAAGAAGCTATAATGGAATGGGTAAAATCTGATGTCCACTATATCTTTACTACAGGCGGCACAGGGCTCGGGCCAAGAGACATCACAGTAAATGCTGTAAAAGGAATATTGGAGCGAGATGCTGGCGGAATCTCCGAAGCCATGCGTGCTTACGGCCAAATGCGCACTCCCCTTGCCATGATGTCGCGGATGGTGGCGGGTTCTATTGCAAATACCATGGTCGTTACACTTCCCGGAAGCACCGATGGAGCTAGGGAATGCCTAGAAGCCATTTTGCCAGCAATATTCCACGCTCGAAAAATGCTAAAGGGTGGTGGGCATTGAAAAATGGAAATAAAAATAGCATGCTATATTCCAAAATATAGCGCATAACTATATGATATACAGCACAATAACAAATTTACTATGTAGTAAATTGCCTGTTGGTAAATCAAAAATACGGTGGTAAGTTTGGTGCATGGAACAAGTATTTGCATTCGGACAAGTTACTTTAGGCTTCACTTTTACAAACCGTGAATGGGAAAAACAACGGTTGCTCAATAACATTAGAGGCAGAATACATACTCTACTGGTATCGCCACGAAGGTGGGGTAAAAGCTCACTAATAAAGCAAGTAGGCAAAGAATTTAACAGCCAAGAAATAAAATTTTGCTACTTAGACATATTTAGCCTTAAAGATGAACAGGATTTTTACTGCCAGTATGCTTCGGTAATTATTAAACTACTGCCACAAAAATGGAAGATGCCATTAGCAACGCAGCCAAATACTTTAAAAACTTAGTTCCCAGCTTTTCATTGGGCAACGGCATGGATGCAAACTTTGAGGTGAAATTCAAAGCAGACGAAACAAACCATTCTCCCGAAGAGCTCATAAACCTAGCCGAAACCATTGCGAAAGACAAAGAAATTAAGCTCGTGGTGTGCCTCGATGAATTTCAAAATGTAAATGATTTTGCAAACGGGCTGGCTTTTCAGAAAAAGCTAAGGGCATACTGGCAACACCATCAGCATGTAGTTTATATCATTTATGGAAGCAAACTAAGCTTGATGTCAGATATGTTTAGCAAACGAAAAATGCCTTTCTACAACTTTGGCGACATATTTTTTTTGGGCAAAATAAGCAAAGAGCATTTAGTGAAATTTATTGCAGCGCGATTTGAGCAGACTGGAAAGCACATCGAAACCGTATATGCAGCACAAATTGCAGATATGATGGAGTGTCATCCGCACTATGTGCAGCATCTTTCACATTTTGTGTGGCATGCTTGCGATAAAAAAGTAGTAGCCGAAAGTGTGAGCGATGCGATCGAGTTGTTGCTAAATAGTTATGCCCCAATGTTCCAGCGTATGTTTGAAGAACTCAGCAGAATACAGGTAAATTACTTAAAAGCAATTGCAGATGGCAATACCACATTGCTTACCAGCAGAGCTAAAGTAGCCAAATACGACATGGGCACACCTGCGAGCGTGTTAAAAGCGATCTTAGGTTTGGAAAAAAAAGAGATAATCGACCGGCTGAACTCAAAAACAGAGTTCCTCGACCCTGTTTTCAAAATTTGGTTCAAGAAACTGTTTAAAATCGGATAATTATGCTTTCGGTAACAGATGCCAAAGAATTAATTTTGAAATATGCCCGCAGTTTTGGCGTAGAGCAAGTGCATATTGCGTACTTAGATGGCAGGGTGCTGGCAGAAAATATAGTAGCAGATCGAGATTATCCGCCATTCAACAGGTCGGCTATGGATGGGTATGCGATCAACTTTACTGATTTTGAAGCTGGTACCAGAGATTTTGAAATTGTAGAGGAAATATACGCTGGTAGTGAATCGAAAAAACAAATAAAAAAAGGCCAATGCTATAAAATAATGACTGGGGCGGCTGTTCCGCCTGCAGCGAATGCGGTAATTAGAGTAGAGGATAGCGTTCAAAATGAAACCAAAGTGCATTTTGAATGGGTGCAAGTGAAAAAAAACCAGAACATTGCCCAACAGGGAGAAGACTATTTAAATGGACAACTGGTATTGGAAGCTGGCCAATTTTGCACACCAATGCTTTTAGGGGTGCTTGCCTCGTTGGGCAAAGAGGTGGTATCGGTTCAAAAGTTGCCATCCATCAGCCTTATTTCCACAGGAAATGAAATTATTCCCATCCACCAGCCACCAACCTCGGTTCAAATAAGAAATTCAAACGCACACGCAATTGCTGCTTTTCTGGAAAAGTACAAGATACCATTACACTATCAAAGGCTTGTGCGTGATGATAAAATAGCTTTGAAGGAAGCTCTGCAACAGGCTTTAAATCAGCAGGTTACTATCATTAGTGGTGGTGTATCTGCGGGCGATGCCGATTTTGTGCCCGAAATATTGCTTTCATTGGGGGTGGTGAAAGTATTTCATAAAGTACAACTAAAACCCGGAAAGCCACTTTGGTTTGGCGTATATGAAGGCAATAAAGTGGTGTTTGCACTGCCCGGCAACCCTGTATCGGTTCAAGTGGCTTTTAAAATTTTTATCGAACCATTTCTGAGAAGAAGTTTTGGGCTGCCCGACCTTTCCATTTTTATACTTCCTTTATTAACGGAGAAGAAAAAGAAAGGGAAATTTGATGAATTTTTCCCCTGCAAAATAGCCAACCAGCCACATTCAGGTCTAGTACCTGTTATTTTTAACGGTTCTGGCGATATTTCAGCAACAATTGATTCCGATGGCCTTGCGTTTCATGCTGCCTCAAGCGAAACTTTGCTCCCAAACGACCATTGTGAGTTTGTTTTTTGGCACAGCTTTTAGTTTTCACACCCTCCAGTACAACTACTCATTTTTATTCAAGCATAAAAATAATGTCAAAAAGTAAATTTTTAAAAAATCACCCTTAAAAACAAGCCACCTTTTTAAAAATTCAATATAATTTTTCCAACATGGTATTGAATATTGGCAATAATTTATAAAAAATAAACTCTTTTTAAAAAATATACTCAAAATTATTGTGGTTTAGTTGTGAGTATTAATACTTATTTATTAAGTTTGTTTTATGGGTAGCGTTTACGATAAAGGATAATAATTTACAATGAATGGTTTAAATCAAGACCTCTACTTGTGAAATATGATCAAAATTTATTTTAACCACCTCGAATTGCAACCACTTTGTACAAAATACTGATTATTCAATAACCTTAAATAATTTTAAACCAACCCAGATAAAATCAAGTAAAAAAAAGATAAAAAATGGCCATTGCTGTCGGGATGTAGCAATCGCAAATAAAAAAAACCCGGACTGAACTGCGAATTCAAATCCGGGCAACCGATTGCAAGACTTCTTATCTATACATCACACAATCAACGTCAAATCAAATGAAAAAAGCTTACAAAAGCAAAAGTACGATGGCAACCTGCCTGAGTATATTTACTCTTCTTTGTGCAAATGCACAGTTTGTACCTAATCAGCCCGTTTTCCAACTTCCTGGCACACCACTTTGGACTATCGGTGCTCAGGTAAGGCCTCGCGCTGAGTTTAGGCAAGGGTTGGGCGACCCTTATTTAAAGGCGCAAAATAGCCCTGCTGGTTTTATCTCTCAACGTACCAATTTGAACTTAGGATTTCGGTTCGATAAATTCAATTTCCTGATGGATGTGAGAGATGTGCGGGTGTGGGGGCAAGATGCTGCCACTATAAATAATGCGGACGGCAACAAACTATTTCTACACCAAGGATGGGGAGAATTCACCTTGGCTACCACTGCAGATACCAATTGTAAATTGAAAATAGACAATCTTTCGCTAAAAGTAGGTCGCCAAGAACTGGTGTACGATGACTCAAGATTGCTTGGCAATCTCGATTGGCTGCAACAGGCTAGAAGGCATGATGCCGTTCTCTTAAAATTTCTTCACAAGGGCTATCAGGTAGATTTGGGTGGAGCTTTTAATCAAAATACAGATGGCTTCAACAATTATGGCAACAGTTATACGCCCAACAATACCCAAGGATTTAGCCCGAGTAATGGGGTGTTAGTAGCAACTCCTGCAAATTTTGTGGCCACGCAAGGTAGAGGGGGCAACCCTGTCAATATTGCTGGAGCGGGGCCTGGTACCAATGGCATGAACCAAATGTATAAAACCATGGCGTTTCTTTATCTCAGCAGAAAATTTAACCAAACGAAAGTTTCGGTATTGGCTTTCAACGACAATTTTTCGAGATGGAGAACAGATTCAGTGGTGAGTGGTGGTGGTTTTGCCAGTGCTACCAAGGGTGGCGACTCTACATTTGCACCCAGAAATGTATTGTATGGAAGAAGGTATGACCAAGGGGCAAAGGTGAATAGTCGGTTGACGCTTGGCGGGCAGTTTGGCACCCAAATAGGCAATGCGAGCGAGGGAGGGAAAATACTATTGAATGGCGGTGCGTATTTTCAAACTGGGCACAATACTTCAGGCAGATTTATGAAAGCGTATCATGCCTTTATATATGGCACTTATTCTATAGGTAAATGGACATTTGGCCCCGGATACGAAATACTTTCAGGCAATACCACAAATGTAACTGGTGCTACAGCTACCGCGATTGGCTCCGAAGATAACCGTTTCGACCCATTGTATGGCACACCACACAGATGGTGGGGTTATATGGATTACTTCTATGTGGGCACCGGCTCACCAAGGTCGGGATTGCAAGATTTTTATGTGCGTCTGCGTCACGACAGGAAAAATTTCTTCGTCACCCTTGATATTCACAACTTCATGACGGCCGGAAAAGACGTGAATTACAGAAAAACAGCCACCACACCTGTTACGACCACAGATCCTGTAACCGGAAACCCTGTTACCACCCAAGTAGCGACAGCTTTTGAAACATTAAGCCCTACTTATGGACAAGAGTTCGATTTAGTAGCCAATTATCAAATAAACAAGTTTGTGAATTTGGAAGCCGGTTACTCTGTATTTCTTGCTACACCCACACTAGCAGCAGCCAAAGGGCTGCCAGCAGGCAAGGATGGCTACGATTCGTTCAATCAATGGGGGTACGTTCAACTTAATTTTAGGCCTGAATTCCTATATCAAAAACCAGTAGCTATTAAAAATTAACACCTAAATACCAATTCGGCAGGGAAAGAATACTTGTACAGTTAAAAACAGCAACAAAAAAACTTTTAAAAATTTATCTAAAATGAAAAAAACAGCAATCAATTATATAGCCAAGCGATTTGCAATCATTGGTTTACTTCTGGGCACTATGGTTTCTGCCGCCCAAACCGACCCTATTAAATTGGGCTTTATTCCGCTTACCGACTGTGCCCCTTTGGTGATAGCCAAAGAAAAAGGCTTCTTTAAAAAATACGGAGTAGATGTGGTGTTGAGCAAAGAAGCATCTTGGGCAAATGTGCGCGATAAAGTGCTCACAGGAGAGTTGGATGGAGCACATTGCCTGTTTGGAATGCCATTTTCAGTATACACTGGAGTAGGTGGAAAAGAGGGTTCGGAAATGAAAATTGCCATGGTACTGAGCAACAACGGGCAGGGAATAACACTTACTAAAGAACTTTGTGGGATAGTTGGTATTAAAGAATATGGCAAAATACCCCAAGGAATCAAGACGCTACAAGCCAAAAAGGATGTGACATTCGCCATGACTTTTCCTGGTGGCACACATGATATGTGGCTGAGAGTATTATTAGCCTATGCAGGAGTGAACATGAAAAATGTAGGCATAATCACAATACCTCCACCCCAAATGGTGGCTAATATGAAGGTTGATAATATGGAAGGGTATAGCGTAGGTGAGCCTTGGAACGGTGTAGCAGCGGCACAAAATGTTGGATTCACACTTTGTGCATCGCAAGATATTTGGAAAGACCACCCAGAAAAGGCGTTGGTAGTCAACAATGATTTTCCTTTAAAACGGAAGGAAGAATTGAAAAAAGTGATGAAGGCGATAATTGAGGCTTGCCAATACATCGACAATCCGAAAAACCGCAAAGAAGTTGCCGCTATAATTGCAGACGTGCGCTATGTAAATGCGAAAGCCCAATTGCCAGTGGTAGAGGCCCGATTGACGGGAACAAACGATGTGGGCTGCGATTATGGCGTGGTGAAATACAAGGAAGATTACATGACTTTCCACAAAGGCGGCTTTGTGAATATGCCTAGAAAAGCACACGGCATCTGGTTTATGACTCAGTATGTTCGCTTTGGTTATTTGAAATCATTGCCAGCCGATTACAAAGCCATTGCCGACAAATTGATTTTAGACGATTTGTATGCCGAAGTAGCCAAAGAGATGAATGTGCCCTTGGCAGTAGACGACATGAAGGCATTTACTATCAAGCTTGATCCCACCAGTTTTGACCCCAACAATCCGAGCGACTATTTGGCAAAATGTAAAAAGTAAATGCTCAAGTAGTAATAGGTAATTATTTATTGTGAAAAGGTGGACCGCGTATTTTATTGCAATTTTAGCTGATATTATTTTATTAGAGTCAGTACGCTCCACCTTCGGGGGGTATTCTTAAGTGTGTTAAATAACCTCATAGCACATTCAACCATAAAAACTCCCCTGCGGGGTAGGGGGTCAATTATTTATGAAATCTTTCAAATGGACATTTTATAAACTCCAACCTCTATTCTATTTCGTTGGCAGTGTGTGTGTGCTTATTTTATTCTGGCAATTCATATTCTGGAAAACCAATGGCGATATTCCAGGCCCTGAAGCAGGTAAAATAGCCATGCAAGAGCTTTTTATTGATGAAAATCCATTCTACAACAACCCTGAAGATCCTAATTATAAAGGTATTCTGGTAGTACTCTATAGCTCGCTCATGAGGGTTTTCACGGGTTTTATTTTAGGAAGCTTATTTGCCATTCCAATCGGATTTCTGATGGGTTCTTCCAAGTTAGCCATGAATTTAATCAATCCTATTGTGCAGATTTTGCGCCCTGTATCCCCTTTAGCATGGTTTCCGTTGGGTATGATTGCCTTGAAAGATGCTGCCGGAGCCACTATATTTATGATATTCATCACTTCGCTTTGGCCTACTTTAATAAACACAGCCGTAGGTGTGGCTTCCATACCAGACGATCATAAAAATGTGGGTAAGGCTTTTGGATTTTCAACCTGGCGGTACGTGACCAAAATAATGATACCCTATTCGCTTTCGCATGTGATCACCGGCTTGCGACTAAGCATTGGTGTGGCTTGGATGGTGATAGTGGCAGGAGAAATGCTGTCTGGTGGACTTGGAATCGGCTTTTTTGTGTGGGATAGCTACAACGGTGGGTCGTTAGAAAGAGTGATTTTGGCTATTTTCATCATTGGCTTGGTGGGGCTGGCCTTAGATAAGGGATTCAATGCGCTGCAAAAAAGATATTCATATGCATAAGCTTTCCGTTGCCTCTAGGCAACGGAAATTTTAAAGCCAACGCTTTCCGTTAGCCAAAGCCAACGGCAGTATACAGATTGGCGTAAATTCTTAATTAATAATTTCACCCTCGGGAAAAAGACCCCTTCGGGGGTTTGGGGCAGCAAAAAATGGACACAGCAACATTATTACTAACAGACTCTGCGAGCGAATATCACAAAGTAGATACTTCGGTCAGTATTTCTATTCAAGATGTAACCATTAGCTTCGATACCCCGAAAGGAGAATTTGTAGCTGTAAAAGATGTTTCGCTTGAGGTAGCCAAAGGCGAAATTGTAGCCTTAATTGGCCATTCCGGGTGCGGAAAATCTACCTTGATGAATACAATTAGCGGCATGGTGAAGCCTACCAAAGGGCGAGTGTTGGCCAATGATAATGTGGTGAAAGGCCCAGGGCCAGACAGGGGTATTGTTTTTCAAAATTATTCGCTGCTGCCTTGGCTTACAGTTTACGAGAACATTTTTGAGGCTGTAGATAGTGTGCTTAAACACAAATCTGCCGCTCAGAAAAGGCAAATAGTGGAAGATGGGCTGAACACCGTAAACCTTTGGCCGCACAAAGACAAACTGCCCAGCCAATTGTCGGGCGGGATGAAGCAACGCACAGCCATAGCTCGCGCATTTGCCATCAATCCGAGTATTTTGTTGCTTGATGAGCCTTTTGGAGCATTAGATGCTTTAACAAAAGGAACAATGCACATTGAATTATTGAGGCTTTGGAATCTGGATAATAGAGACAAGACCATAGTGATGGTGACTCACGACATTGAGGAAGCCATATTTTTGAGCGACAGAGTGGTGGTGATGAGCAACGGACCGGGTGCTGGAATAAAAGAAATAGTAAATATTGATATCGAAAGACCTAGAAATAAGAAAGACATAGTGCACAACCCAAAATACATAAAAATTCACGACAAATTGATGAACTTGCTTTTTGAGAAGTTTTCGATCGAGGATTGACGGGAAGGCCCACGGTTTAAATCGTGGGCGTCTGTTTTGGATTTTGATTAGACACGGTCAATCGTACTAAAAAAACGATGGAAGCTGCTACAATGAAAGAAGAATTACACAAATTGATCGATAACTACGAAGACGAAAATGGGCTTTACCAGTTTTTTAATCTAATGAAGGAGGAAAAAGAACTTGATATTCTTAATTAATTAAAACCCGAGCAAGAACAAAGCCTGGCAGAGTCGATTGCGATGGCTGACAGAAATGAAGGGATTCCTGATGAGATCGCCATGACAAAAATTAGAAAATGGGCTAAAAACCTGTAGAATGGAGGGAAAAGATCGCTGAAGATGTACAAAAAGTAGTTGCATGTCTGATATAAAGTTGGTCAAAAAAAGACAGCTTTAAGCTTTATCGATACACTTAAAAACGAGATTGAATAGATCAAATGCGCCCCATTATCGGGTATTCCCCATAAAAACATAAAGGTGATTTCAAAATGCTTGTCGCCTAGCCTAATCCCTTTTTTACAAAGTTTACGATAGTCGTTTCAAATTATTAAATATATGCGATACCCGCCAAAACCCTTCAAAATCACCATTTTAGTTGTATTTGCTATCTAATTCTATCACTGTTAAAAAACAATAGTCAGTATTCTATCTGTCTGGTTCAATTTACACCACCGTTTCACCATAACATGATCATTTTGTAAAAATACCATTGGTTTATTGAGTATAAATACTTATTTTTATGCTTATAAATGAAAATGGTGTTTAAATATCATGCTATTTTCAGAAAAAGAGAATATCGAGAAATAATGCTCTGCTTCAAAACCTACGACAGATTTATAGTTAATAAAAGTCAACAGTTGATGAATGAAATTTTTGTATAGATGGTTAAAGGTGTAAAATCTACCTGTTGTTATTGCGGTGTTGGTTGCGGAATTGTTTTGTCTGACGATGGCAGGGGTAAAATAACAGTGGAAGGCGACAAAGACAATCCAGCAAATAAAGGAATGCTTTGCAGCAAAGGAATGAACCTTCACCACACCGTGATGGATCAATCTGATCGCATTTTTTACCCCGAGATGCGTTGGAGCAGATCGCAGCCCCGTCAAAGGGTAAGTTGGAATCAGGCTTTGGATCGAACAGTGGCCGTATTTAAAACATTTATCGAGAAATACGGAGCTGACAGCGTTGGATTCTATGTTTCTGGACAGTGCCTAACAGAAGAATATTATGTCATCAACAAGCTAATGAAGGGCTTTATTGGCTCCAACAATATCGACACCAACTCTCGGCTGTGTATGAGCTCGGCCGTGGTGGGCTACAAGTTGAGCCTTGGCGAAGATAGCGTGCCGGTGTGCTACGAAGATTTAGAAATTGCCGATACTTTCCTTGTTGCAGGAGCGAATCCCGCGTGGTGTCATCCGGTATTGTGGCGAAGAGTTGAAGCCCGCAAACAGGCCAATCCCGATATCAAAATCATAGTGGTTGACCCAAGAAAGACCCAAACTGCGGCCATTGCTGATCTACATTTGCAAATCAACCCTGGCACAGACATTACCTTATTCCACGCTATTGGTAGATTATTAATCGAAAAAGAAGCCATTGACGAAGACTTTGTTGCCAACTATGCCGATGGCTTCGAGCAATATAAAGAGACCGTATTCAAAAGAAATTTGAAAGAAAGTGCTGCGATTTGTGGCGTAAAGCTTGAGGACATCCGCTGGGCAGCCGAATACATAAGCCGTGCCAAAGGATTTATGACCTTGTGGACTATGGGGCTCAACCAGTCGGTGGTTGGTGTAAATAAAAATCTGGCACTTATCAACCTAAACTTGGTAACGGGCCATATTGGCAAACCTGGTTCAGGCCCGTTCTCACTTACAGGCCAGCCCAATGCCATGGGCGGCAGGGAAGTTGGCGGGTTGGCCAATTTATTGCCAGCCCACAGAGATCTTACCAAAGTGGAACACAGAGAATATGTAGCGCAATTTTGGGGCAGCCCAGTCAAAATCGCTCCCAAACCAGGCCTTACCGCCACTGAAATGTTTGAGGCACTGGCAGATGGAAGAATGAAAGCAATATGGATCGTGTGCACCAATCCTTTGGTGAGCCTTCCAGATGCCCGCATGGCGGATGCAGCGCTTAAAAACGCCAAATTTGTAGTGGTGCAAGATGCTTCTTGGCTTTCGGACACTACCCAATATGCCGATGTGATTCTTCCGGCTGCTTCGTGGGCTGAAAAGGAAGGCACGATGACCAATTCAGAACGAAGAATTTCCTATCTTAATAAAGTCGTAGATGCTCCAGGCGAGGCTCTGCCCGATACGGAAATCATCTTAAGATTTGCCAAGAAGATGGGCTTTAGCAGTGCTTTTACTTATTCCAATCTGGCAGAAGTATATGCAGAATATACCCGACTCACGGCTGGCACCAATATAGATATAAGCGGCCTGAGTTACGACATTTTAAAAAAAGGCACAGTCCAATGGCCTTACCCATCCTCCATGGCAGGTGAGGTTGCTGCAGGGCTTTCTTCTGTTTCTGACAGCGTAGAAATAGGGAGAGGCACAGCCCGTTTATTCAGCGACAAAAAATTTTACACCCCAAATGGAAAAGCCCAGATACGATCAGTACCTGACGAAAACCAGTCAGAGGCTATTACCGAAAATCACCCCTTGATTTTAACCACAGGGAGAATACGCGACCAATGGCACACCATGACTAAAACTGGAAAGGTGAATAAACTTAAACAACATATAGAAGTTCCTTACCTTGAAATAAACCCTGTAGATGCGCTAAACAGAGTGATAAGCGATGGCGATGTAGTGGTGATTTCAAACCTGCGGGGCGATGTACGAGCCAAGGCTAAAGTGACTACAGATATTAAAAGAGGCGTGGTGTTTCTGCCTATGCACTGGGGCAAAATCTTGAACAATGATTTTGGCAGAGCCAATAACCTCACCAATAATTTAGTCGATCCAATTTCCAAAGAGCCTGATTTTAAATTTAGTGCAGTAGAAGTAGAAAAATACAAGAAGCCTAAGCAAAAAATAGTGATTGTGGGAGCAGGTGCTGCCTGTTTCGGATTTGCCAAAGTCCATAGGGAAGCCAACAAAGAGGATGAAATTCATATTTTCAGCAAAGAAATTTGGCCTTTTTACAACCGGGTGATGCTGCCAGATTATGTGAGTGGCCACCAGACTTGGGCACAGTTGGTGAAGCTAAAGGATGAAGAAATACCCGATTGGGATTTGCACGTTCACAGAGAGACGCTAATTGTCGCTATAAACAGAGAGAAAAAGACGGTAACCACCCAGGCTGGTCATACGCACAGCTACGATATACTGATCTTGGGTATGGGGAGTCGGGCTTTCATGCCCAAAGACGTTCCTTTGGGCAAACTTGCGGGCATTTTCAATATGAGAAGCAGGGAAGATGCAGATAAGCTCATACCCTACTGCAATCCTGGGTCGCATATTCTGATCGTAGGTGGCGGATTGCTGGGGCTTGAACTTGCGGCCTCTTTGCAAGAAATAAAGGTAAAAGTGACAGTGGTGAACCGAACTGATAGAGTGATGGAACGCCAATTGGACACCATGGGAAGCGCTTTGCTTCAAGAAGAGATGAAAGAGCGGGGAATCGAATTTATATTCAACGATGAGGTACAATCTTTCTTTGGCGATGAACATCTGGAGGCCATCACTTTAAAATCAGGCAAAAAAATTAATTGCAATGCGGCAATATTTGCCATTGGCACATCGCCCAATGTTGAACTGGCAAAATCATGTGGATTAGAAGTCAAACGTGGCGTGGTGGTCAACGATTATTTGCAAACCTCCGACCCCAACATATTTGCGGCAGGCGAAATAGCCGAATTCAAAGGCATGATGTGGGGCATAACGGCTGCAGCCGAGCAACAAGCTGAAATTATTGCCAAATACCTAGCAGGCGACCTGAGTGCCACTTACAAAGGTTCTACTTTCATGAATATTTTGAAAATGGAGAATTTTCAGCTTTGTTCTATCGGTATCCCCGAAGCACCCTCCAACGACTCAAATTATGAAGAGGTGGTCTTTATCGATAAATCGAAAAGGTATTATAAGAAATGTATCATCCACCACGATAAACTGGTGGGGGCAATATTGATAGGCGACAAATCTGAATTTATCGAATTCAAAGATTTAATAAGCAATAAGATAGAGCTTTCAGACAAGCGATTGGGACTGTTGCGATCAAACAAAAAATCAGAGCCCGTGATCGGTAAGTTGATTTGCTCTTGCAATAGCGTGGGCGAGGGAAATATTGTCAATAAAATAAAATTGGGATGCAAAGACCTTGCAAAATTATATCAAGAATCTGGTGCAGGCTTGGGCTGTGGCAGTTGCAGGCCTGAGGTGAAGGAGATATTGTCGAAGCAGCTTACCATTGTTTTATAAAACTTTAGAATAGCCCAGATAGCTACATCCCTCTTAAAAAAGCCCTTCTCCTTTTCGGAGAGAGGTTGGGGTGAGGTGAAAAACAAGCAAATAGTAGCTATATGGGCTATTCCTAAAGTTTAGTGTTGCCGCATTAAAGTGGCCTGTACGAGATTAAAGAATTAAAAATTGGCTATCTGTGCGGCAGCTTGCCCGATATAAAATTGCATTGGATAAAGTCGCTGATTTGCTTGACGGTCTTTTTTTTGTGGTCTTTTGGGTCTTTTCTTTACTCATTTACATCTCGTTTTAGTATTTCAATGTTTTTTTGTCGCCTTAAAATATCAACATTACGCACATTACCCAATTGGTCAAAACCGTGTTTACTCGATTTGGCATGGTCAATAAAATCTTCTCTGGTGGGAATTTTTTCAATGTCGACAATGGAAATATATGCCAATATCGCATTGGCCTTTTGCTCTGAAAACTCTGATTTAAAAATGTCATATACTTAGCATTCGGCTACGCTCACTACACAAATAGTAATGAAAAAATTATGAGGCACAAGCATATCGTAAAAATAAACGCACAGGGTGGTATTTTCACGCCATTGAAGCTAAAGTCTATTGTGGAAATAGCATTTAGCTGTGGGGCAAAACACATCAATTTCGGCCCCAGACAGGAAATTTTTCTTAACATTCATAGGGAAAATAGGAATGAGTTTGACCAAAAAATGCAGGATCAAAAACTTGACTTTGAGCTTGATACCGATGAATTTCCCAATATTGTGAGTTCATATCCTGCTGAAGGAATTTTCTCAGGCGATTATTGGCTCAGTGAAGGCATTTATAAAGACATTTTCGATCAGTTTGATTATTGGCCGCGTCTCAAAATCAATATTTGCGATCACGACCAAAGCTTAATACCCCTTTTTAGTGGCGAATTGAATTTTGTAGCCTCTCAAGGTTATCAGTACTGGTTTTTGTACCTCAATCTGAAAGAAGAAAATCGCATTGTGCGTTGGAACAAGCGCATATATAGCACCGATATTCCTAAAATTTGTAAGGAAATAGAAGAACTATATCTGAATAACAAATTTACCGATGCGCAGCAGATCATGGACTTGGTCAATGACAATACCAAATTTCTATTCCAAGAAATCGAAAAAGAGCTGGAACTTCCCCGCTATATTTTCCCCTACTACGAGGGTATGAATCGCTATGGCGATAAATTTTGGCTCGGTGTTTACAGAAGAAATTACCAGTTTCCAATCAGTTTCATCCACGAACTGTGCTCTCTTTGCATAGCCACCAATATTGGCCAATTGTGTACCACTACTTGGCGAACGCTCGTTGTCAAAGGAATAGAGCAAGGCAGTCGAATACAATGGGAAAAGCTTTTGGGTAAACATGGCATCAACTTACGGCATTCGGCTTCCGAACTCAATTGGGTGGTAGAAGACCTTAATAGCTATGAATTGAAGCTTAAAAAACATATTACCGATCAGTTTGACGACCAAGATATACGCACCTTCGGGCTTGTTTTTGGCATAAAATTGCAGTCAGCAAAGCACATACCAGCCTCAATAATCATGGAGGAAAAGCCATTCATTCACCGCGATCAACTAAAATTGCTAAGCCAATACGACATTTACTACACCGAAAATTTCAACCCAAACAACCCTGCCAAGGTGTTGTTTGCCAAAAATATTGGCAAAAACGGCCTGGTGGCAAAGCTGCTGGAACTTTGCAAAATGTACTATGCAACTTTGACTGAAACGGAGGCCGTAACCATGCTTGAGCAACCAAAACCGATAAACCCAATGTTGTCAATCGAAATGTACCAATGCAAACATTGCTTCACCATTTACGATGAGCGGTATGGCGATGAAATAAACAACATTCAACCGCAAACCCCTTTCGCTTCCATTGGTGATAATTATCATTGCCCGGTTTGTGAATCGCCAAAGTCAGGATTTATTAAGATAACCGAACAGGAATTATTAACGAGCTAAATTTTCATTTTCGATGTAAATTTGCAAGCCATTAAACGATAAAGTGAGGATACTAGAGCCTAATATGGCTACCAAACCTGCTGAAGTCGAAAATCAAGTACCGAAAATCAGAAATTAAAATCTGTTAGACACTGGCAAAAATCGTGCAGAAGTAATTGGGAGGCCAAAGTGCTTTGAAATATTAAAAACGCACGAAAAAAGAACAGAGTTGTAGTTGATATTTCAACACCTTTAAAGAAAATAGTAAATCAGATAAGATAGCAACACATGCTAATACTTCCAGATGCTATGTTATCCACAACAAATTGTTTGCAGATTTGCCATTACTTACGGCCGGTTTCGATGGTAGGAAAATGCCCGATCCTGAGCTCGTTTTTCTAGATTTTTTTAGTAAAAAATTTTTCAACAGGCTTCAGACAAGTTTTTGTTGTTAGAGTAATAATTTGTTTAAAACGCTATAAACCAGTAATGGAATATTACTCAATTATCATTGTGGCTCTGCTTTTTATAGTGGCCATGCTGTATGCTTCGGTGGGTCATGGTGGGGCGAGCGGGTATATTGCCGTACTGGCATTGTTTGGCACACAGGCCTCGGTAATGAAGTGTTCTTCGCTTATTCTCAACATATTTGTTTCCGCCATAGCCTTTTTCCAGTTTTACAGATCAGGGCATTTCAAATGGAACCTGTTCGTATTTTTTGCACTTACTTCCATTCCCTGTGCCTATGTAGGCTCAACATTTCCCATCGATGACAACACCTATAAAAGGATACTGGGTATTTGTCTGCTTTTCCCCATCCTTCGCCTTACAGACGTGTTTAGATCGAATAAGCCCAACGAAATAGCGATTTATGGTAACAACGAAATAGCCCTTTCATTGGCAATAGGAGGCGGTATTGGTTTTGTTTCTGGGATGTTGGGAATAGGGGGAGGCATACTATTAAGCCCCATTATTTTGATGCTTGGTTGGGCAGGGATGAAACAGACAGCAGCCGTTTCGGCATTGTTTATCCTTGTCAATTCACTTTCGGGATTAGCGGGGCTGTACCAAAAAGGAATTATATTTGATCAGCGGGCTTATTTTTGGCTGGCTTCTGCGGTCGTTGGAGGTTTTGTTGGTTCTTATTTCGGAAGTGCGCATCTGGATAACAAAATATTAAAATACATACTTTCTGCAGTTCTCGTTATTGCAGGTTTAAAGCTTATATTGGTTTAGCTCGACAAATTCCTTAATTTTTTTTTGCACTGGTGTAAACAAGAGGCTATGGATTTTAACTCCAATTCAAACAACGGAAAATCAGCTATTTCCCCCATCTGAATATGGCCATTTACGCAATAACCAAGCTATTGAAAATAATGACGAGCAATGGCACAATCTATGGCAAAAAAGGTGTCTGTAGGTAATATGTAGCAGGAGAGGCAGCGAAATTGGGCCTTAGCATAAACCAAACAGCTCCCTTGCTTCATGTTTCCAGCCGCACTTTAGCCCGATACCAAGCCCATCATTTATTGGACAACCCAGTAAGGGAACATGTTCTTTATTTACAGAAATTAATAATCAAAGCCCATGAATAATTCACACATGAGCAATATGTCCGTTGGCTCAATGCAGATATTGGCTCGCTGGGCTTTCGAAAACCCAAAGCGATGCTCAATACCATCTTTGGCCTGGCAAAGCGTATTATTTATTGGAAGAGTAAAGCATGGCAAATATTGGTAGGGGAGATTTACAAGATTTGTTTGGCCAAATACGACAATGACCTTGCTGGAGGTGGGGCTGAAAAACAAGGCGGAAGTTGCAACAAAATAGCACTACCTGCCTTGTATTGTTCGAACTCAATTGCACGCGCTGCATTGGAAACATTAGCTAATCCAGATGTTTTTGGTACAAAAATCTCCTCCTCTGCAGTCACAATTTCATTTGAAGAACCAAAAAAAATAGCTGAAATGGGCTTAAATCAGCTTCCTGACCATTGAAATAGCCCAACAAGCAAACAGCTGACGATGGAATTAAGAACAAACTGGGTCAGTGAGAAATCTGGCTTGGTTTTAAAAGTGCCTTCTTCCATTATTGCTCAAGAATTTAACTATATTGTACATCCGCAGCACCAAGATGTGCCGCTGTTGAAAATAAATAAAATATCGCTCTTTTTATTCGACAATCGCCTAGCATAATTCGCATTTTGAACCTTATAGATATTAACAATCGCAGCTTTAAAACCCTTAGAATAAGCCTGACCAACTCCTGCAACTTGGCCTGTGCATATTGTGTGAATGACGATGTGGCGAACAAATCGAGCGTTACAGTTCAAAAACCTGTAACAGTTGCCGATTTCTATTCCATTGCTGAAAAGCTGCACCAGATATTAGGGCTACAGACAATAAGACTCACTGGCGGAGAACCAACATTGTATAAGGAAATTGTACCACTCATTAAAGCGCTAAAAAACATTAAAATCCCTATTAAATTAACCACCAATGGCTTTTTACTTCAAAATTTAATTGAAAAAATAGACTACGATGAGCTGCATTCCATCAACGTATCGCTCGATGCATTGGATGAAGATATTTTTTTCCAGATCAGCAAAAGGCGAAGTATGCATAAAATAGTAGCAGGAATAGATGCAGCAATAGCCAAAGGAATAGAAGTAAAACTAAATTGTGTGGTGATAAGAGGGGTGAATGAAAGCCAAATACTGCCTTTGATGGCGTTTGCAAATGAAAGGCAGATCACCATTCGTTTCCTCGAATTGATGAAAATGGGGCATATTTTCGATGGCAGCTTGCATCAATTTTATGCTGAGGCTGAAATTCTAGAAAAGATAGCATCTCGGTACGATTTGCAGGAAATAAAAAGAACCACTTCTGCCACAGCCAACTATTGGGAAACCTCCGAAGGGCAAATTTTTGGCATAATAGCCAACGAAAGCAGCCCCTTTTGCCACGATTGCAATCGGCTACGGTTAGACAGTTTTGGCAATATTTATGGCTGTATCAGCAATTCAGCAGGCATTAATATCTCTCAATATCTAGACAATCAATTGGTGTTGGAACAAAAACTAAAACAAGCATTGGCACAAAAGCAGGCTGTGAAGTTCACTGGTAGCAACATGCGAATGCTTGAAATTGGGGGATGAAAAGCCCCTAACCCCGAGGGGGAATTACAAGCCCCCTAATTGTAAAGGGATTTTTGCGAGGGGGGAAAATAGTGGTATAAATAATACTGAATTCTAGTAATGATGTCAACAGCAAATAATATTGAAACCCACCTTCGCAACACAAAGAGCGGGGGAATGACAATCAGGGTATTCGCAATTTTAAAAGATTATCTGGACGAAGAATTTATTATCCCCAGACCGATAGATTCCATAGCTGAACTAAAAAAAGAGCTTGCAATGCTCCATCCTGAGATTCAGAAACTGCTCGAAAGTTGCCGTTTTGCGGTAGCAAACAGCTTCGTTGACCACACATTTCAATTCAAAGAAAATGACACCATCTACATTGTTCCACCCAGTAGTGGAGGCTGAAATACACTATAAAATCATTACTGAACAACCGTTAGATTTGGTTTCGCTGTTGGCCATGGCCCATCATCCCAATGCTGGAGCTGTGGTTTTGTTTAGCGGAGAGGCCCGCAATCACAACCTCGGCAAGGCTGTAGATCGCCTTGAATTTGAGGCATTTGTACCTATGGCAGAGCAAATGATAAAGGAAATACTGGCAGAGGCAAACAGAAAATGGGAGTTGAATTTTGCCCTTTGCCAACATCAGGTAGGGAAAGTTGGCATTTGCGAAAGTGCAGTTTGCGTAATCACTGCATCAGCCCACCGAAAAGAGGCTTACCATGCCAACCAATATATTATTCACAGGGTAAAACATGAAGTGCCGATTTGGAAAAGGGAGTTTTTTAGCGATGGATCTTCCACTTGGGGTAACAATTGCAACTGTGCCGACCCTATGAAACATGAAGAATTTTCTGCTCAATAATATGGAACCCAACTTAATTGGCGTGGTGATGTGTGGTGGCCAGAGTTTGCGCATGGGCCAAGATAAAGGTCTTTTGCGGCAGGGAAACCTCGCTTGGGTTGAAATTGCGATGCATAAAATTGAAAGTTTAGAGCAAGTTGAAAATGTGTTCGTTTCCATCAATGCTTCGCAAGCAGATCAGTATCAAAATGTTATTCCTAAACCGTTTCTTATTACCGATAGCATTGATTTGCACGGCCCTTTGGCAGGGTTGCTAAGTGTACACAAGCAATTCCCTGACCAAAATCTACTTATTATGGCTTGCGATATGGTTGATATTCGGGTACATACAATGAAAAATTTGATCTTGCATTTTTCACTGCCTAATGAAGCGGTGGTGTATGCAAATAATGGCGAATTTGAGCCTTTGCTAGGCATTTATTCAGCCAAAGGTCTAAGTAAAATAGCGGGGTTATTGGCAAGTAATCTTTTGCAAAAACATAGCATGAAGCACGTTTTGGAAACTTTGCAAACCGTTGCTCTGCCCATTCCTGAAAATACAATACATGAATTTAAAAACTACAATAGTGCTGCTGAACTAAAATAGCATGCAATCCTTTATACGTTTTTGGGCATGTAAAATGGAAGCATAAACAGGATATACTTCCATAGCATTCATCACCCCTCTACTGCCAGTAGTTTCATAATAGGTAAGAGAATCGGCACCTGCCAAGGCCAAGGTTTGAATGCTTGCCTGCGTCCATTCGGCACAGAATGGGGTCATTTGCCTTTCATCTGATTCGGGCTTTTGATCAAGGTCGCTGTCTGCACTGAATCGCCTTTTTAAAGTAATAGCATGGACGTGGATTGGCTTGCCTTCACTCAATATTTTTGCCGATTTCACCATATCGGCCTGTGCTTCAATATTTTCAATCAGTGTAAGATCATCGAAGGCATGCACTTGCGGATAGAGCGGAAAGCTAAGAAAATCAGCCACGGAAACATCGCAATTCGACATGTTTAGATCTGCAAAATGGGCATCGGTTCCAATACCAATGGGAGCGGCTGGCAGATGGTTTTTAAACAGCGCAATCCATTGGTTTTGTGTGGCTTGCGGCAATCCAGTTTTTCTGTAGGGCAGCAATAAAATGGAATGGAAAAATATGATTTTATTTTGCACAAAATCTAAGAATGCTGAAGCCTCGTGTTCAATTGCCTCGCTAAAGTGCAATATGCACTCCAGCTTTGTGTTGGTTTGTTGGGTTTGCACTATTGCCCGTTCCATTTTCTGTTTCCATTCGGGCTTGAAAAGATAAATATCAGCTTTGAGGTGGTCGATTTTTAAAGCTGAGAGCTGTTGAATATGAAAATGATTAAGATTGTCATCATGGGTCGAAATACCCAATCCCAATGAAACAAAAGGTATTTCCTTTACAAATTTAGGAAACGAGGCTGTGAAACAAGGAGCTTGGCTATCTGAATCATGCTTAATTTCTACGCGTAAATTAATTTTTTGCGACACAGTTTCTCCCGCTTCAATCCATCTCGGATACAGATTGGCGAGTGGGGTGCAATAGGTTTTGAAAGACGCATCTGACCAATTGCGTTGGTCTTCAGTTTCGAAAATATCGCCCTCCAACACAATTTTTACCTCGATTTTTTCCGATGGGTTCCAATGCATGGCTTGCACATTGAAAAATGGCTGGTGCGGACTTACGAGCTTTGGAAAAACTGCCTTTTCTGTCTCATTAATAGTTACATTTTGTCCTGCACATTCTTTGAGCGGATGTAGCATACAAAACCCAATTCTATTGGTCTGAAACCTGCTGAGCGCTACTCCAGTAAAGCTGCACACAATTTGGCCATTTTCATTCCCCTCAAAAATTAAGTCTGCCACAAACTGAATGTCGGCTTGGCTGTAAAAGCATTTGAAATGCACATAAAATGATTTAGACTTTTCTTCCAGTTTTACAATATCAACCTTAGCAATGACAGTATCCCAGTTTTTGTCGCGCACAGCAGCATATATGCCTCTCACTATTTCTACGCCATTGTGTTGTACATACCTAAGGGTGTTGTTGTCGAGCAGTATCGCCAGTTTGCCTGCTTTGAGCCATGTGGTAGTCATTGTTTTCCTAGTATTTTTTTGTGGTACTGGTTTTATTCACAAGTGTATGAGTCTCAAAGGCACTAAAACCTTTTGCACATTTCAGACAGCAGCTTTCAATGTGATCTTGGTAATTTCTGGCCATATACCAATCCTCCCTGCAAAGCCTAAAAATCCAAAACCGCGGTTCACATATAAATATTGATCGTTTTCTTGATACAAATCGGCCCAGCGTGGGTAGCGGTATTTCACTGGGCTCCATTTAAACCAACCCGGTATTTCTATGCCAAACTGCATTCCATGTGTATGGCCCGACAGTGTAAGGTGAATCTTATCTCTGTATGGCAACACCTTGGCATCCCAATGCGATGGGTCGTGGCTCATCAATATCTTGAAAACATCCTCACCCAACCCCGTATTGGCCTTTTCCAAGTCTCCTCTTTGCGGAAATGGCGGAAGACCCCAATTTTCTACCCCTAGCAGGGCTATTTGCTCATCGTTTCGGGTAAAAACCAAATTTTCATTCATTAAGAGTCTAAAACCCATTTTGCCATGCTGATCTTGCAATGCTCTGAAATTGGTTGCTTGGGCTGCTTCACTTGGCCATGGCACGTATTCCCCATAATCGTGGTTGCCAACTATGGAATATTTACCCAAAGGGGCTTCTATTTTCTTAAATACCTCTACCCAATTATCGAACTCTGTTGCAATGTTATTTACCAAGTCGCCAGTAAAAAGCACCACATCCGATTTTTGCTCATTTATCAAAACTATGCCTCTTTCTACATCTTCTTTGCTATCGAAACTTCCGGAATGCACATCTGAAATTTGGGTGATAGTAAAGCCATCGAACGGCACAGGTAGATCTTTGAAAAACAGAGTCACTTCATGCAATTTGAAGTTGTATTTGCCTTTGGTGACCCCATAAAGAACCGATATAAAAGGGATAGAGGCAATGGCAAGCCCAATTTGGCTTACTACTTTTCTTCGATTTTCAAAATAGGGAGTGGTTCCCTTGGCCTCCCAGCCCATTTTGTCGAAAACAAACACAGATACAGCATTCCATAGCCTAAAAACATCTTCCAAAAACAGAAAAATAATGAAAACAAGCTTTGGAAGCCAAATTAAGACGAGCAAAATACTTAGCCATTTGAACGAGCTGCCTTTGGGCCCTGTCATTCTGTTGAAAGTAAACAAGGTATAAATCAAAACCAGAGAGAAGGCTATGCTGATCGCCCAATAAATAAATAAAATAAGTTTGCGGGTTTTTTCGGAGTCGAAACTTGTGGCAAATGCTTTGATGCCCGATAGCGCATATAAATCTATCAGAAATAGGATGATCAGAAATATACTTAACCGTATTAATAAGGAGTAAAACGACATGAGATTGAGCTTTAGCTATCGATTTTAGTAAACAAGCATTCAATTGCGAAGTTCAAAATTAAACTATTGGCTTCAATTGCAAATTTTTTTCCGCAATGCTGTTGCACACAAATTTTTTGGCTATGAATTTGGTAGCTAGATTGATACACAATACCTTAGAAAGGGGCTAATTTTTTTCTAAAGTACAATTGCTCTGCATTCTGCTCTGTTTTTGCAGAATTTGCGGAGGCAGGAAAGGGCGTGGTACTAAGGTTGCAGTTCAGGAAGTATTTAAAAACCGTGTGCTTTACTATAAATAACTAAAGGCACGTGCAGCTACTTTTTATGAGGTTTTTAAAATTATTTAAGCCCACTTTTAAATACCCATTATAATAGTAACAATACGAAAAGCTACGCATATTTTTTGTCACTTATATATCCATATTAAGAAGTAGCGACTTTAAATAATTGCAAACTACTTGTAAGTGAGGGGGTTGCAAATAAATTCCGATTATGGCCATTTTATTACATAAACTGGAACATTCCGTTGGGGGGTGCAATTTTTTTGTTTCATATAAGTATATAACCAGTTTACGATAAACCAGTTAACAATTATTTAACAACCAAAATTAGGATTATTCAAAAAAAAAAAAACTTTTGTAGCACAATTAATA
>Ga0163144_10002623_pt1 | contig 41238 bp, 32 predicted proteins | sample OliLak19BULKMAT1_FD_123175 | JGI IMG/M metagenome (GOLD analysis project Ga0163144, IMG submission 123175) | Freshwater microbial mat bacterial communities from Lake Vanda, McMurdo Dry Valleys, Antarctica - Oligotrophic Lake LV.19.BULKMAT1 | ecosystem: Environmental > Aquatic > Freshwater >...
GCTGCTGCTGCGCAATGTGGAGTTCAACGGCGAGCGCAACCGCCTGATCTACGTGCTGAAATCGCGCGGCATGGCGCACTCGAACCAGGTGCGCGAGTTCGTGCTCAGCGACGCGGGCATCGAACTCGTGGACGTGTATCTCGGTGCGGACCGCGTGCTCACCGGCACCGCGCGCGTGGCGCAGGCGGCGCACGAACGCTCCGGCGCCGAGCTGCGCCGGGAAGATCACGAGCGCAAGCTGCGGCAGCTGGCGGCCAAGCAAAAGGCGATCGAGGCGCAGATCGCCGCGCTGATTGCGCAAGGCGAGGCGGAGGCAGCGGAGGTGAAATTCGCCATCGCGCAGGAGAGTTTGCAGGAAACGACCACGCAGCAAAACAGTGCAGCCATGGCGCAATTGCGCGGCGGCGCCAAAACAGCCCTCAGATCCACGCGAGGAAAACGATGAACACGACTGCTACTTACGAGCTGCGGCTTTACGTTGCCGGCGAGACCGTGAAATCGCTCGCCGCCTTTGCCAATCTCAAGCGCATCTGCGAGACGCACCTCGCCGGGCAATACCGCATCGAAGTCATCGATCTGCTCAAGACGCCAGCGCTCGCCGCGGGCGACCAGATCCTCGCCGTGCCCACGCTGGTGCGGCGGCTGCCCGAGCCGATTAAAAAGATCATCGGCGATCTATCCAACGAAGAACGCGTGCTCGTCGGCCTCGACGTTCAGCCGGTGAAGGAGTGAGTTGTGTGCAAAAAACCGATGCTTCGCCCGACAACTTCCACGAGTTTGAAGCCGCCGCCGCAGCGCACGGCACGGCCCGCTACGTCCTGCGACTCTACGTCACCGGCACCACGCGGCACTCCACGCGGGCGATCGTGAACATCCGCAAGATCTGCGAGGAGCATCTGCAAGGTCGCTACGAGCTCGAAATCGTGGACATCGCGCGGCACCCCAGGCAAATCGAGGGCGAGCAGATCATCGCCGCACCGACCTTGATCAAAAAACTACCGCTCCCGCTGCGCCGTTTCATCGGCGATATGTCGCAGACCGAGCGCATCCTCCTCGGGCTCGATCTGTAGGAAACGAAGAGCTGAGGCCCTTCACCCCGCGCAAAACGCCAAGGATACCATGACTCCCACCACCTCTGCGGAAGAACAACTACGCGCGGAAAACGCCGAGTTGCGCGGGCTGCTGAAGGATTCGGAAGACACCCTCCGAGCCATCCGCAGCGGCGAGGTGGACGCGCTCGTGGTCGAGACCCCGGACGGCCCCCAGGTCTTTTCGCTCGCCAGCGCGGACGCCGCCTCAAATCGACTCCGCGGAGAGATTCTCGCACAGGTCAGCGACTCCGTCATCGCCATGGATCTCAACGAGTGCGTGACCTACCTGAACGTCGCCGCCGAGCGGCAATACCGGGTCTCCGCCGGCGACGTACTCGGACGTCAGCTCAGCCACATCTTCTCCCGCCAGTGGCCGTCCGCGGAGGCGGAAGCCGCGGCGTGGGTTACCCTCCGCGAGTCCGGTGAATGGTGCGGCGAGATTGTCCATCGCACGAACGATGGCCGCGAGGTGCAGGTCGAAGCGTGGCAGACCCTGCTTCGTGACGCAGGGGGCGCCGCCGTCGGGATGGTCACCGCCATCCGCGACATCACCGAGCGCGAGCGCAGTGCGGCGGAACTGCAGCGTGTCGGCCTCCTACTCGACACTATTCTCCGCACCGCGCCCATCGGCTTTTGCTTCCTCGACCTGGATCTGCGCTTCGTGCGCATCAATGAACGTCTCGCGCAGATCAACGGCATCTCCGTCGAGGCGCACCTGGGCCGGCACGTATCCGAGGTCGTGCCCACACTTGTCCACACTCTGCTCACCGTGACGGGCCGCATCCTGGCGACGGGCGAATCGGTGTTGAATCACGAGTTCTCGGGCGAGACGGGCGCTGCGCCCGGCGTGACGCGCTTTTGGCGTCAAAGCTGGTATCCGGTGCCCGACGGCGCGGGTGGGATGCTGGGTTTCGGCGCGATCGTCGAGGACATCACCGAGCGCAAGCAGTCCGAAACGATTTTGCACGAGAGCGAAACGCGCATGCGACTGGCGACCGAGGCGACGGCGGTGGGCATCTGGGAATGGAATGTCCACACCAACACGATGCGCTGGGACGCGCAGATGTTCCGCATCTACGGCATTGCGCCCACGCCGGATGGCTTGGTGGCGTACACCGACGGGAGCGGGGCCGTGCTGCCGGAGGACCTGCCGGAAAGCGAGCGCATTCTGCAGAACACCGTGCGCCTCGCCGGGCAGAGCCGCCGCGAGTTCCGCATCCGCCGGCGCCACGATGCCGAAGTCCGTGTCATCGAAGCCGTGGAAACCGCGCGGACGAACGCGCAGGGCAAAACCCAGTGGGTGGTCGGAACGAATCTGGACGTGACCGACAGAAAAGCAGCGGAGATTCAGTTGCTGCGGTTGGCCTCCGATTTGTCCGAGGCGGACCGCCGCAAGGATGAGTTCCTGGCGACGCTGGCCCACGAACTGCGCAACCCGTTGGCCCCCATACGCAACGGCTTGCAACTCATGAAGATGGCGGGTGTTCCGGCGGTGGACGTCGAGCAGACCCGCTCCATGATGGAACGCCAACTCACGCACATGGTGGGGTTGATCGATGACTTGCTGGACGTGAGCCGCATCACCCTGGGGAAACTCATGCTGCGTAAGGAGCACGTCCCATTGACGGCGGTCGTGAGCAGTGCCGTGGAAGCCATCCGCCCGCTGGTCGAGCAGCTGGGCCAAAAACTCACCGTCACGCTCCCGCAGCAACCGCTCGTGGTTGATGTCGACCTACCCCGGTTGTCGCAAGTGTTCTTGAACCTGTTGAGTAACGCTGCCAAATACAGCGACCCGGGAGGTCACATCCAAATGAACGTCCAACGCCAAGGGAGCGACGTGGTCGTGTCCGTGAAGGACACTGGCATCGGCATCGCAGCCGACCAGCTGCCCCGCATCTTCCAGATGTTCACGCAGGTTGATCAGTCGTCGGAGAAGGCGCGCGGCGGGCTGGGGATCGGGCTGACGGTGGTGAAGCGTTTGGTGGAGATGCACGGCGGCCGGGTCGAGGCCAAGAGCGAGGGGCCGGGCAAGGGCAGCGAATTCGTCGTGCGTTTGCCGATCATAATCGAGGTGTCGAAACCACACGCCTCGGGCGATGAAGAGGAGAAGCCCGTGAAGTCGTCGCTCCGCGTCCTCGTGGTGGACGACAACCGCGATTCTGCCGATAGCCTAGCGCTCATGCTACGCGTCATGGGCAACGACACCCAAAGAGCCTACGACGGGCAGGATGGCGTGGACGTGGCCGCGCGGTTCCGGCCCGATGTCGTTTTACTCGACATCGGCCTGCCCGTACTCAACGGCTACGACGCGTGCCGCCGCATTCGGGGGGAGCCATGGGGTAAGGGCGTTGTTCTGATTGCCATGACCGGGTGGGGACAGGACGAAGACCGCCGCCGCTCGCTCGAAGCCGGGTTCGATCACCACCTGGTCAAACCGCTGGACCCGCGCGCCCTGATGAAAATGCTCGCCGAGTTGCAAGTTGCGAAGCAGTGACTACGGATTGTCACTGCCACATTTGATTGAGTTCGCCCGCTCAGATGCTCCCGGTCCTGAGGCTAGCCCGGGTGATTCACCAGCTTTGCGATCGGACGGCCCAACCCGCGGCCTTCGGCCAGTCTTGCGCCCTCTGGCGGCACTTTGCGACCGCGCGCGTCCCTCGTTGACCTGTTCAAGGTCGACTGTGGATCCCGCGGCCGCAAAGCACCACCAGGCGACGACTTGGGCTGGGCTGCTCAAAAACCCGACGAATAACCCGGGCTAGCGGTGCCGCAGGTTCCCGCGCTGGTGGGAGCGACCGCCTGGTTCCAGGGACTTGAGGGGAGCGGCCTCGCGCTGAGGCTCAGCAATCCCGTCGTGGTGCCGATCGCGGGCTGAGGGGTCGGGGTTCGCAACCTGCGGCGGTGCGGATGCGATCGTGAGGAACGCAGCGGTGTATTGCTGCGCGCGCGCGCTCGGTACAACGTCGGCGAGTGTTTTGCCGTCGAGCACGCCGAAAAACGCTCCCAGTGCGTCGCCCAGCGTCTGTTGCAGCGTGCAAACCGTTGTGATCGGGCAGCGATTGCGCGCTTCGTCGAAACATTCGACGAGGTGGAACTGGGGCTCGGATGCGCGCACCACATCCCCAAGGACGATATCGGCGGGCGCGCGGCCGAGCGCGATGCCGCCGGAGCGGCCGCGGCGGACGTCGAGGAATCCACCCGTGCTCAGGCGGTGCACGACCTTCACGAGGTGGTGGTTGGAGATGCCATAGGCGCGGCTGATCTCGGCGGTGGAAACGTGGCGGCCGGGATAGCAAGCGAGGTGGATCAGGACCCGCAGGGCGTAATCGGTGTGCTGGGTTAGTTGCATGGGCCAGCGGCGATCTTACGCGCCGGAAGCGCGGCTGCGTCGAAAGGATCCGCGAGGAGGTCGCGGCTCGCGGCACCGGCCAGGAAAAACCGTCGTTTGAGACTGCGCACGAGCGACCCATCTCCGCACAGGAACACGCGGCATCCGGCGAGGTTCGGGAATACGGATGCGACGGCATCCCCGAGCGGCGCCACGCGCACGGACGGGTCCGGTGTGGGGCCCTCCAGCACACAACCGCGCACGGTGACGTTTGATGCCGCGCTCGCGATGGCCAGCAGTTCGGCGCGGTAGTAGAGCCCGTTCGTATCGCGGGCGCCGTGAAAAAGTTGGATCGGCCCGGTGTGGCCGCGGTTCAGCGCATCGCGCAGGATCCCAAACAGCGGCGCTAAGCCCGTGCCCGCACCGACGAGCACCAGCGGCCCGTCCTGGCGCTCGGGTGTGTAACAGCACGTCCCCAATGGCCCGCGTAAACCGACGCCATCGCCCGGGCGCGCCCCGTCGAAGAGCCACGAGCTCATCGCGCCACCTATGGTGCGCCTCACGTGAAGTTCGAGCGTGGCATCACCTGGTAGTGACGCGAGGGAATAGCTCCGCTCCAACCCATCGTCGCGTTGCAACACAACGTATTGCCCGGGTGTGTAGTCAAAGTTGCCTTCGCACGCGAGCCGCATCCGCAGCACGTCCTGGCCGATGGTTTCGAGCGCCACGATGCGCGCGCGGTGCTCGAGACCCCCGTCGAGGTCATCAAGTTCAAGATCCGCGGTTGGCCGCAGGCAACACGCAAACGCAGCTCCTTGGGCGGTGAGCACGGGCGCGATACCGCGCCGGGCATCCGCAGGCACGGTGCCCTTTGTCACGCGCACGATGCACGCGCCGCACACACCCGAGCGACAGCCGCTCTTGAGAGGAATGCCCACTCGATCGAGCGCATCGAGTGCGCTCTCACCCGGGCCAAGTTCAATCCGCGTTCCGCGAAAACCAAAGCTCGCCATGTCACGCCCACCCCGTCATCGCCCCAGCACGTCCGCGCGCACGGACTCCGCAATGACGGCCACTTCGGCGATGGTCGCGGCGTCGACACCCAGTTCCGCCAGCGAAGCACCGAGCTGCTCAATGACGACGTCCACGTGCAGGTCGTCGAGACCGCGGGCGACGAGCGGCGCGTGGGCAGCGCGCATGTCGCGCCCCGTGTAGGAATGGGGTCCGCCAAAGGCCATCGTCAGGAACGCGCGTTGTTTTGCAATCTGCGCATCCATGTCGGTGTCTTCGAAGAAGTGGGCGACCCGGGGGTCGGCCAACATGCGGCGGTAGAAGAGGTCAACGGCGGCGTCCACGGCGGGCGCGCCGCCGAGACGTTCGAAGAGTTGGGTCATCGGATTTGGGGGGGTCGAGGTGGGGCGATCAGGAAATCCTGCATCGCGCTCACAACATATCGACGAAACCTGCATCGCGCTTGAAGGTTTTCGACGAATCCGGCCCTCAGACCCCATAGCCCGGGTTTTTCATCAGGTTTTCGAGCAGACGAGCCCAAGTGCCGCCAGGCAACGAAAGCCGGCCAAGGGCGGCCGATTGGGCCGTGTGGTCGGAAAGCGGGGGAAGAACTCGGGCTAGCCCAGCGAAGGAGAAGCCCCCTTATGCGAACCCGGTCGCCGTGATAACTAAGAGGGCATGAAGATCCTCGTGCTCGGCGGGACCCGTTTCGTCGGGCGCCACGCGGTAGAAGCGGCTCTCGCGCGTGGCCACGAGGTGACCCTGTTCCACCGCGGCCAAAGCGGTCCGGAGCTGTTCCCCGAGTGCGAGCACGTGTTCGGCGACCGGCGGATTGGGCTCGAAGCGCTCGGCGGACACGAGTTCGACGTGTGCATCGACACCTGTGGTTACCTGCCGAGCGAAGTCAGTCGCTCCGCGTCAACGCTCGTCGACCGCGTAGGCCACTACACGTTCATCTCGTCGGTTTCGGCGCACGCGCACCCCGAGCAGCCCGGCCACGACGAAGACGCGCAACTCGCCGTGTGGGATCCGACCGCCCGCGAAGAGCTGACCGAAGACAACTACGGGCCACTGAAGGCCGAGTGCGAGCACATCGTGCGCGCCACCTTTGGCGCGCGAGCGCTCGTCGTGCGGCCGGGCCTCGTCGTTGGACCGCACGACCCCACCGACCGGTTTTCCTGGTGGGTCGCGCGCCTGGCGCAGGGCGGAGAGATCGCCGCACCCGCTCCGGCCGGGGCAAAAGTGCAGTGGCTCGATGCGCGTGACCTCGCGCGCTTCCTCGTAGACCTCGTCGAAGCGCGCGCGCGTGGGGCTTACCTCGCCGCCGGACCGGAACGCGAAACCACGCTGGGCGAGATGCTCGGCGAAGGTCTCCAGTTGGGTGGCGGCGATGGCGAGCTCGTCTGGATCGACTCGGGTTTCCTGCTCGACGAGCGCATCGCACCCTGGAAGGACCTGCCGCTTTGGATCCCCGAAGACGGCCCCCGCGGAATATTCAGCGCCGATGTCGCGCGCGCCCGATCGGCGGGACTGACCACACGCTCCCTGGGCGAAACCTTCGCGGATACCCTCGAATGGCTGCGGGAGCGCGGCAGCGGCGCAGCCTGGCAAGCGGGCTTGTCCCCAGCGCGCGAAAAGGCACTGCTCGATCGCTGGCGTGCCGTCCCCCGCCCACGCGCATTCGCGCTGCCCGGCGGCCGCGAAATCTGATCGCGGCCGCGCGGAACAGGGACGTGGGCCCCGCACTCGTTTTGCTCTTTGCCGGGCTCTGCCCGATGGGTGCGGGGTCAGGCTTTGAACCGGCGCGCGAGGTCCGGCGGCAGGAGCGGGCAGGCCCCGTCGGGCACGGGGGCGATTTGGCGCCGGATGCGGGCTATGGCGCGGTAGACGAGGTTCCCGACAAAGTCGGGGACGCCGCGCAGCAGTCGGGCCGCGAGTTTCCAGCGCAGCGCGCCGCCGTCCCCGAGCCGCTCCGCGATGCGGCGCACGGCGGCGAACTCGGACCAGACCTCGCCAGAGTCCGACAACACCACGATGCTGTCCGGCAATGGGCCACGCCCCCCAAGCCGCGTCGTCGCGGTAGGGCCCCCGAGCGGCGCGAAGGAAAAGCGCGATCCGTCGCGATCCCAGCGCACGAGCCGTTTCACGGCGCCGTGGCACATCCCGCAGTCGCCGTCGTAACAAACGAGGTCGACCGCCGTCGTCGTCCGCGGCGCTGCACTAGCCACTGTCACTCCTTGGGCTGGCGGATCGTCGCGTCGATGTCGAATGTCCAGCGGTCCCCGCCGACCTCGTGGGGCCGCGCGCGCTGTCCCGACTCAGGTCGGATCGCGATGCGCGTCACACGCACGCGGCGGCTGTCGGCTTCCAGCTTGTAGAGGAAGTTGGAGATCTGATCCCGGGTGTAGGCGTTTTTGCCACCGCGCGGCGGCTTGATCGTGATGATCGTGTCGATCGCACCCTGGCGCCGCTCGTTGTCGCTGCGAACGGTGTCCACGGTGCCGATATTCACGTAATTGTGCGATGCGACCGAGCGCATGTAGTACTCGGCGTCGTCGCGCTGTTTGAACTGCTCGCGGTCGGCGAGCCGTTGCAAGTTGGCGAGCTCGAGCGCCCGCGTCTGCAGTTCGGCGACGAGCTGCGGCGCGCCGCTGGGCCGCAGTCGCTCGTCGAGTTCGGCGAGCTTCTGCTTCTGCGCGTAAACCAATCCGCCCATCGTCAGCGCGCCGATGAAAGACCCGATGATGATGATGCGGGTGGAGTTGAGCGAACGGAACAGCTTCATCAGAGGGCTCCTTCGCTCGCGCGCGAGGGCGGTGGAATTTTTTTGGTGTCGATGTCGATCCCGAGTCCATCGACGTAGATGCCGCCCCCGCCCTCGAGGGTGTTGGTAGCGCGGCGCGCCACCGCAGTCACCCACGGCTGGCGCTCGAGCTCGTTCATCAGATCGTTGTAGGCGCGTGTCGCCTCGAGGTCGCCCCAGAACGTCATGTTCAGGACGATGCTGACCGAATCGGGTGCGCCGGCGGTCCCCGGCCGGTACTCCGCGCGCACGACTTCGCGGATCGCGAAGCGCCCGAGCTGTTCTCCCATCCCGTGGATGACGTCGAGCGCCGCGGTCAGGGCCTCGAGCGCCGATTGGGGCGGCTCGATCTCGGTGCGTGTGCCGAGCTCGTTCTCGAGCCGCCCGATCTCGCTCGCGATCAGGCCGCGCAGCCGCTCCAGTTGCTCAAAGCGTGTGCGTTCCAGATCCCCGTCGGGCCCCTGGGCGATGGCGCGCGAGTAATTTTTGATCGCATCCGGCGCGAGGGGCAAGCGCCCGCGCGTGTCGTTGGTCGTCGAGCCCAGCAGGTAGTTGTCGTTCGAGCGAATCCAGGCCCCGAGGTCGAGCTCGCGTGCCTGGACGACCTTGTAGTCGACGATGTAGAGCGCGGTCGTCAGCGTCAACAGGAACAGACCAAGCACACCCAGCGGCACTTCGAGTCGCTCGAACTTGCCCGCGTAGCGCAGGTCCTCGCGCCGCAGATGCGGCGTCAGGCCGTTGGCGCCCAGGCCGTGCAGGGCGGCGCCAAACGCGGGCACGAGGCGCAGGCGCTCGGCGAGCGCGAGTTCGGGTGCTGCTTCGCGCAGGGCGTCAAGGGGCGCAAGCGGAACATCGGCGATCACAGCGTGGGGCCCCGTGGCGTTGCCCTGTGCGTCGAACTCAACCAACTCGGGAAGGTGCGTGCCGCAGACGTAGACCGCGGCGATGGCGAACTCGCGCTGGCCCGCGGAGAGGGTGCGAAGCAACTCGCGCGCAAGGCGCTCGGCCACGATGCGGCGGCGCTCGGGTGCGGCGACGTTGGCGGGAAGCGGCGCCGCCGTCGCGAGGTCGTCGGGTTCGCCTTCAGCCGGCACGGGAGCGTCCTGCGGCGCGCCGAGCAGGTCGAGTTGCAGCGCACGGATCGACGCGAGCCGTCCACCCTCCGCCACGACGAGCGTCGTGGTCCGCTCGCCGACGTGCACAAGCAACTGGGCGGCGTCGGTCGCGAGCAGCGCCCCGTGGCGCGCGGCTTCGAACAGCGCCGACGCTTCGATCTCGGCGTCGTGGGGTTCCAGTCCGGCGCGGGTCGCGACACCGATGCGCGCGGCGAGATCCGCCTTGCGCACCGCGACGACCATCAGGTCGGACTCGACCGGAGTCGCGCGCCGTACGTGGAAGTCGCAGATGACGTCCTCGATGTCCCACTGGGGGAGGCGACTTTCGATTTCGAACTTGAGGACCTCTTCGATCTTCGCCTTGTCGGCGAAGGGCAACGACAGGGGCCGGAACGCCGCCAGGCCCGAATCGATCGCCAGCCGTATTTCCGCATCCGCGAGCTTCAGCTTGGAGCTGCGAACGGCGCTCTTGAGCGCATCCGCCAGAGCATCGAGGGGGTCTTCGCCACCGACGGGGGTTTCGACCTCCAAATGGGCGCGCAGCTTGGGCCGCTTCGCGCTGCCATCGAGCAGCACGAGCGACGCATGTCGCTGGCCGAGGCGGATTCCGCAGGATCGAGCCATGGAGGAGAGAGGGTCGGAGAGTGTGGACGGGTGGACCGCGGGGGGCAGGCCGCGGCGGGGGGCAGTCTATCGGTCGGCGTCGGCGCCCCGCAGCGACGGGCGCGATGCGGCCGCGACGAGGTCGTCGAAACGGGCGCGTTGAGACTCGGGCAGCACGTAGTCGCGCACGAGGTCGCGGTACTTGAGGCCCAAACGCGCGAGTTCGGGCTCGAGGGCCTCGGCCTGGCGACTGGAGAGATCGTCGAGTTCGCGGCGGTAACGCTCGAGGATGCCCGCGAGGCCGCGCTCCCGCTCCGCTGTGAGCGCGAACTCTTCGACAAGCCGCACGCGGTAATCGGCAAACGCTCCGGCCGGGGCGGGCGGGGGTGCGAGACGGCGGGCCACCAACAAACCGCCCGCGAACCCCGCGAGGAACACGACCGCCACGAGCAGAGCGATCCAAAGGCGCAGGGTGTTCACCTCAGCGACCCTTGTGTGGGCGCGGGGAGCGCTCCCACAGCCGCGCCGTCCACTCGACGCTGCGCTTCCCGTCGCGCCGCATCCTCGGCGCGGTTGAGCTCGTCGAGGCGCTGCAGCGCTTCGGGCAACGGGTCCGCCCGCAGGCCCGCCGGGGCCGCGGGGCGGCTGTCGATCGCGAGGGCGAGGGAAAGCGCGAGCAGTGCGGCCGCTGCGGCGGCGACGAGGCCCGTGGTGAACGCGAGCAGACGAGGGATCTCCGTCGGCGCGGTTGTCGCGCCAACAGCCGACGGGACCATCACGGCCCCCACCACGGCCAAGGCGGCAACCCGCGCCGAGAAACCCGACGGCACCGCCGGGGGTGCACTCGGGACGAACCAACGCTTCAGCGAGCGCTGGTCCTGGAAGTGGGCACGGCACGCGGGGCAAGCGAGCAAGTGTCCGCGCAGGTGGCTCGCGTGCTCGTCCTCCAGTTCGCCGTCCAAGTGGCGCGGCAAGAGCACCCGGGCTTCGGCGCACTCAAGGCCGAGGTCAAAATCGCCCGGGGCGCTGCCGGACGGGATGCGGCCGATAGGGCCGTGCGGATCGTGTGTCATCGGGAGGTCTCCTCGCGGCCGTCGCCCCCGCGCTTGGAGCGCTTGCGCGGCTCCGGCAGTCGCTGCGGCTCGGCGTATTCGGGGTGCAGTTCGATCAGGGCGGCGCGGAAACGGGCGCGCGCGCGGAACAGGCGCGATTCGACGGTGCCGATCGAGATGCCGAGGACCTCGGCCATCTCCTGGTAGGAAAGGTCCTCGAACTCGCGCAGGACCAGCACGGTCCGGAAGATCTCCGGCAACTGGCCGAGCGCGCGGTGCGTGACCTGTGCGATTTCCTCGCGCTCGAGCCCCGCATCGGGCGCGATCACCGCCCGCGAGGGCATGCGGGCTTCGGTGGCGAGTCCTTCGGGATCCTCGGCGGTGGAAACCGGGTTGCGGCTCTTGCGCTTGAGCGCGTCGAGGCACGTGTTCACCGCGATGCGGTGGAGCCAGGTCGCAAAGGATGCCTGTCCTCCGAAGCTGTCGAGGCGCCGGAAGGCCTTGAGGAAGGTCTCCTGGGCGAGGTCCTCGACCTCCGCCGTCTGCCGTGCGTAGTGGCGCACGACGCGGAATACCCGGTCCTGGTGGCGCTCGACGAGCTCCTGGAACGCGGTCGCACGGCCCGCGCGGGCGTCCTCGACCAGGCTCTCGTCCGAGCGCAGGGGGTGTTCCATCCGTTGTGCGTCCATGGCTGGGAGGTGGACGCCCGGCCGGCGTGGCTATTCCCGGGCGCGCTCGGTCCCGGCCGGGGCCCCGGGGATGGCCCCTGGGGCGGCTCCGGGGGTGATGCAGTCACCGAGGTCAGCGTCGAGCAGGTGGCCGAGCTTGTCGCGCTTCGTTCGTAAGTATTTGCTGTTGATGGAGTTAGACGCAACCTGGAGCGGCACCTGCCCCATTACTTCCAGGCCGTGGCCCTCGAGCCCCACGATCTTCTTGGGGTTGTTCGTCAGGAGCTTCATCCGACGAACCCCCAGGTACGTGAGGATCTGCGCCCCGAGGCCGTACTCGCGCAAGTCCGGCGCAAAACCCAGGGCGGTGTTGGCTTCCACGGTGTCCATGCCCTGGTCCTGGAGCCGATAGGCCTTCAGCTTGTTCGCAAGGCCGATGCCGCGGCCCTCCTGGCGCATGTAAACGAGGCAACCGTGGGTCTCGGCGCTGATCCGCGCGAGGGCGAGGTCGAGTTGGGGACCGCAGTCGCAGCGCAGGGAGCCGAAAACGTCGCCGGTCAGGCATTCGGAGTGCACGCGGACCGTCACGACGTCGTCGACCGGTTCACGCGGGCCGTCGAGCCCCGGACCGGGCATGGCTTCGGTCGTCAGCGCGATGTGCTCGCGCCCGTCGAGTTTGGAGCGGAAAAGGTGCGCACGGAACGTCCCGAACCGCGTGGGCAAGGGCAGATCCATCTCGATCGGCTCAATCAGCCGTTCGGTCACGCGCCGGTAGCCGATCAGGTCCGTGATCGTGACGATCTTCAGCCCGTGGAGCGTCGCGAAGACCTCGAGGTCGGGCATCCGGGCCATCGTCCCGTCGTCCTTCATGATCTCGCAGATCACACCCGCGGGGCGCCCACCCGCCAGGCGCGCGAGGTCGACGATCCCTTCCGTCTGGCCACCGCGCACCAGCACACCCCCCTCCCGCGCGCGCAGCGGGAAAATGTGCCCCGGGCGCGCCAGGTCCGCGGGCCGTGCGTCGAGCTTGCAGGCCGTGCGGATCGTGTGCGCGCGGTCGGCGGCGCTGATCCCGGTTGTGACGCCCGATGCGGCTTCGATTGAGACCGTGAACGCCGTGCCCATGCGGCTTTGATTGCGCGAGACCTGGGGCGGCAGATCGAGCTGGTCGCACAGCTCCTCCGACATCGGCATGCAGATCAGACCGCGCGCCTCCTTCGCCATGAAGTTGATCGCGGCCGGCGTCGCGTACTCGGCGAGCATGGCGAGGTCGCCCTCGTTCTCCCGGCCCGGGTCGTCGACGAGGATGATCATCTTGCCCGCCTTAAGGTCGGCCAAGGCGTCGGGGATCGTGTGGAGGGGCATGGTTCGCGGCCGGCGGCGGTTCAGCGGTTCATAAGGGGGCGGGTCCCGGGGCGGGTCGCACCCGCTCGGCAGCGGGACGCGCGCTCTGGTCCCTCGCGGGCCGACCTGACATGCTAACCCCTCGCCCTTGCCGTTCGCCCGGATCCGTCACGCCGCCCCGCTCCCGCCGCCAACCCATGCCGAACCCTCCGCCCCGATTCCGCGCGTGGCCGCTGCTGCTCGCCGCGCTGCTGGGCGTGCCGGCGATCGCGGGATGTCGAGCCGTGGACCCGGACGACCGGCCCGAGGCGGACCTGAGCCTGCGGTCGGGCCTCGTCGGAGCCGCGATCGAAATGCCGACCGCGACGGCCCTGATCGAGATCGCGCGCTGCGAAGCGGGCCGCAGCCTGGGCGGCGGTTATCTACTGGAAGCGCTGCAAAGTGGAGACGCGAACGTGCGCTCGCGCGCGGCGATCGCGCTTGGGCGGATGCCCTTCCCGCGCTACACCGAAGAAGTGACCCGGCCCTTGTGCACGGCGTTGTCGGACCCCTCGCCAGACGTGCGCGGTGCGGCGGCGTTCGCGCTCGGCCAACGCCGCGACCCGGCGGCGGCGAGCGTGCTCGCAAGCGCGTGGAATGACCCCGACCCGTTCGTGCGCGCACGTGTCGTCGAAGCGGGTGCGCGCTTCGAAGACCCCCAGTTGCGCCAGCGAGTTATCGCATCCCTCGCCGATCCGGACGTGGGCGTGGCCTGCGAGGCGGCGTTTGGCGCGGCGCATTGGGTTCAAGACGGACCCGCAAAGGACGCGGTCGATCGGGCGCTCTTCGCGCCGTTCGCGCCCATGCCCACCCTGGGCGCGCGCCCCCTCGAAGCGAAGCTGAGCTGGCGCTTGATCTACGCCCTGCAGCAGCGCGCGTCGGAAATGGGCCGCGCCGTGTTCCACGAACACGTCACGAGCGCCGATATCGATTCGCGCCTGTTTGCGGTCAAGGGGCTCGGTCGGCTCGTGCCGAACCTTGAGAGCGCGCGTGCCCTGGAGGCCGCGCTCGCCGATCCCGACTGGCGCGTTGCGGTGGAAGCTGCCAACGGGCTGTCGGCGCACCGCTGGCCCGAGAGTGTTCCCGCGCTTTTGGCGAAGCTGACACATCCGTCGTCTCACGTGCGCGCTGCGGTGCTGCGCGCGCTCGGCAGCCTGCCCACCCAGCGGGACGCTGTCCTCGCGGGCATCCTGCGCGGGGCGCGTGATTCGAGCGCCAGTGTGCGCGCCGCGGCGTTGCTCGCGCTCGCATCGGTGTCCGCACCGGTGCACGCCGATGCGGTGGCGGCGGAACTCGCCAAACACCGCCGCGATCGCGACCCGGTGCTGCGCGCTGCGGTGGCGCGCGCGGCGGCGAGTGTGCCGCCGGAGCACTCCCTCGACCTACTGCTGACGATGTCGCTCGATGCGGAGCCCTTGGTTGCGGGCGACGCGCTGCGCTCCCTGGGTCAACTGGGTGTCCCCGCGGCGCTTGAGCGCCTGCGCGAAGCTCTCGCGGGCTCCCCCGACCTCGGGCTGCGCCTCACCGCCCTCGCCGCATACGCAGCCCACGCGCGCCCGGACGACGCGGGACTCGTCGCGCGCGCGATCGAGGGTGCGAGCGGCGACGTGTCGCATGAGCTGTGGCTCGAGGCCTTGGCCCTCGCCGGTCGACTCGGTGGAGAGCCCGCGCGCGCGCTCGCACTGCGCGGCCTCGAGCATCCTTGGTATGGAGTGCGCGACGCGGCGCGCCTGTTGCTCGAGAACGACCCGAAAGCCGCGCTCTTGCAGTTGCCGCCGCAGGACGAGCTGCTGCCGGCCGAAGTGCCGATTGCGGGCCGACATTTGCCCAACTGGACCACCAACCCGATGGTCGAGGTCGAAACCTCCCGCGGGCGCATGGTGTTCGAGCTGTTCCCCGCCGAAACCCCGCTGCACGTCTACAACTTCCTTGAGTTGGCGCGCCGCGGTGTCTACGACGGCCTCACATTCCACCGCGTGGTCGCGAACTTCGTCGTCCAGGGCGGCGATCCGCGCGGCGATGGCAATGGCGGGCTGTCGTGGCGCGGAGTTCCGCTGGGACAGGAGTTCACAGCGCGGCCCTTCGTGCGCGGTTCCCTCGGCATGCCGCGCTCCAACCATCCGGATAGCGGTGGTTGCCAGATCTTCGTGACCCACCGGCCCACACCCCACCTCGAGGGGAACTACACGGTGTTTGGCGAGCTGCGCCGCGGTTTTGACGTGCTCGATCGCATCGAAATCGGCGACCGCATCCTCGCGGTGCGGCGTCTTGACTGACCCCGTCTGATCCACGTTGCCCCGCCTAACTCCACATCACGCCCCCCGGCGATGAATCGATTCCTCCTCGTGTTCGCCGTCTTTTCGTCCGTGGTTTCGGCGCGCTGCGCCACCCAGGGATTCCCGAACCACGGTGGCGGTAAGCGCTTTTTCATCGAACAGCACCTCGTCGCGCGTTCCGCGGACATGGCGCTCGACGACATGGATTGGAGCGCCGTGCCGCGGGACGGCGCCGTGCGTCTTTCCTTCGTGGCGCTAGCCCGGGTTATTCCCCAGCTTTGCGATCGGACGGCCCAACCGGCGGCCTTCGGCCGTCTGCTGCCGCGCGGGCCCCGCGGCCCTCGAGTTGCGTGTGTCGCCGGTGGAACGCCTCGCGCTCGCGCTCGAAGCTGCGCAAGACACCGCGCCGGAGAACACAACTCCCGAGGGCGACGACTCGGAACAATCCGCCGTCGACACCGCGCCGCCGCCCGACGCGGACCTCCTGTCCGAACCGCTCCTGACCCAGCCGATCACGCGCGTCGACCCCGGCCCGGTGGGTGGACTCGCGCACAGCCTGATCCGCGGGCGGCATCCCGTGGTGCGGCGCGAGGGCGAAGTGCGTGTGTCCGCCTCGTACCTGCGCACCGACAACCCCGTGACGGGCCGCGAAGACGACGGTCGCGGAGCGTTTGAATACGGCGTGACGGACCGCTTCACCCTGGGCGCCGCGGTGGGTCCGCACACGACGACGCGCAGCTTCGCGCTCACCCGCGGGGACTCGCTCGACCACTTGGAAGTGAGCGCGATGTACGGGCTCGCCGAAACGCGCCGCGACGCGCTCTCCCTGCGGCTTGACGCGGTCGTCAGCGAGCGCGGCCTCGCGGACGGCGACGACCGGATCGAATGGCGACCCGCGTTGGTCGGCGGCCACCGCTTGAACCCGTTCGCAGAGGTTTACGGAGGACTCGGCGCCGCCGTCGCGGACGAGCCAGGCAAGACCGAGCGCTTCACCTACACCAGCGCGTTTGCGTGGGAAGTGTCGAGCCGCGTCGTCGGACTCATCGAAGTCGACGGCGCGATCGGGCGCCACAGCTTCCACGAGATGTACCTGACACCCGCAATCGTCTTCAAGGCGCGCAAGCGGCTGCAACTCCGCGCGGGCGTTCCGATCGGCGTGACCCGCGACTCCGCCGACTACCAGGTCGCGCTCGGCCTGGCGGTCGTGTTCTGAAGGCTTCGTCCTCCGCGGAGTTACCCGCCGTCGCGCGCTGCGAGCGCAGCTTGGATCGCGGGAAAGGGCGGCAACCGGCGCGATCGGCCGCTGCGGTGGAGAACTCCGTCAGCAAGTCCTCCAAAACCCAGGGATGAGTCGTGCAGAAGCTGTGGACGGGGCGTGAAGCCCGATCGGAAGATAATCGTAACCCCCTGTGAGCGAGTCACTTGCGCCCAAACCAAGGCTCCGCTGGTCGAGTGTGGACAAGCCCGCTCATCCACCCGGATCCCCGGCGCCGATGATTCCGGCTATGGCGTAGCGCCGCGCCCGATCCCCACCGCCCCGCTGGCCCCCAATGCCCCGCTGGCCCACCATCGCCATCATCGCGGCCACCGTGCCGCTGCTCACCGCGCTCGGCGTCGTTGAACACCGCCGTCTCGATCTGCGGTTCCAAGAACTGTCGGCGGAAACCCAGCAGCGGCGCGCCGAAAATCGGGCGGCGCTGGAACGCGCCCAGCGGGAACAGTCGGAGCGCACCCTCGCCCTCGAAGCCGAGTTGGATCTTGAGCGCACGCTCAAGCGCACCAGCGAACTCGCGGCAGAGCTTGCGGCCGCGCGCGCGCGACTCGCCGCGCTCGACGCAGAGTTGGAGCGCAAAGGGCTGCTCCTCGAAGCGCTCGACACCACCGTGGGTCAGTCGCGATCCGAAGCACTCGCCCAGTCGCAGCGGCTCGTGCAACTCGAAGTGCTCATCAACACGCGCCTCGACGGCACTGCGCGCGCGATCGAGAGCGCCGAGCGCCGCCTGGCGCACAACGACGGTTCCCTCGCGGAGCTTTCAACGGCACTGCACTCGCGCCCTGACAGCGCCGCGCTTTGGCGATTGCTCATGGCTCCCGTCGTCCAGATTGCGGGTCGCTACACCGTGGGCAGTGGAGTGCTGCTTGAATCCCAACCGCATCCCGACGGCGAAGGTTGGCGCACATTCGTGCTGACGGCGTGGCACGTCGTGCGCGACGTCCAATCGGACCCGGACGACCCCCGCGACCCGGTCCCGATCGCGATCTACCTCGAAGGCGGCGGCAAGCGGCACGAGTCAGCGCGTTTGCTGGCCCACAACCGCCGTTTGGACGTTGCGCTGCTCGAACTCGACTCACGGACGGCGGTGCCCTACGGAACGCGACTCGCTTCCCCCGAACGGCTTGCCTCTCTACGGCCCTTCGACCCCGTGACGGCCGTGGGCTGCCCGCTTGGCAACGACCCGTTGCCAAGCACGGGCCAAGTGTCGTCCAGCGACCACCGCGTCGACGGCACGCGTTACTTGATGGTCAATGCGCCGACGTACATCGGCAACTCCGGCGGCGCGATCTACGACGGCATCACGCACGAACTCATCGGTGTGTTCGCGAAGATCTACAACCACGGCAGCGCGCGCCCAATGATCGTGCCTCACATGGGGCTCGTGGTGCCCCTCGACGGTGTGTACACCTGGCTCGCAGACGAGGGTTACACCTTCGACGGTGCGATCGCCAGCCTCACCCACGCGCCCCGGCCTGCGATCGGGAAACAAACCCACGACGCGGCTCCCGACGAGCCAGCGTTCTTACCGCGCCCGCGCTGAACCGCGGGGACGATTCCGCGCCGCCCACCAGGAGCCATCGCCTCAGTGGCGGAAGTGCCGTAGGCCGGTGAACACCATGGCCGCGTTGCGGCGATCGCACACTTCGATCACCGCCGCGTCCCGCACCGAACCCCCGGGCTGCAAGATCGCCGCCACACCCGCTTCGAGCGCAAGCTCGACACCGTCGGGGAACGGGAAAAACGCGTCCGAAGCAAGGACCGCACCGCGCGTTCTATCCCCCGCTTTCTCGATCGCGATGCGCACGGAGTCGACCCGGCTCATCTGCCCGGCTCCAACTCCAACGACGTGCGCACCATCGGGGTGGGGTTGAACGAGAACGATCGCGTTTGATCCCACGTGCTTGCAAATCCGGGCGGCGAACAGCAACGCCCCCCGCTGCTCCGCGGTGGGCGCAGTGGCCGTCACCACGCGACAATCCTCGTCCGTCTCCGTGCGCGCGTCGGAGGTTTGCACGAGGAACCCGCCCGAAATGGGCCGCACGAGCGGCTCTTCCCGGGGCGGTGCGACCTCGCCGACCTCAACCAAGCGCACGTTCTTGCCCCACTTGGGCCGCGTGGTCAGGATTTCCAGGGCGTGCGGTTCGAAACGCGGTGCGATCACGGCTTCGACGAAGCGTCCGTCGGCAACAAGGAACTCCGCGACGGCGCTATCTACGGGGCGGTTGAAGGCGAGCACTGAACCGAATGCGGACACCGGATCACCCGCCCACGCGCGCGCGATGGCACTGCCAAGCTGCACGTCTGTCGCCGCACCGCAGGGGTTGTTGTGTTTGATGACGCAAGCGAACGGTGCATCGAACTCGCGCGCGAGCCGCAGCGCACTCTCGAGGTCGACGAGGTTGTTGTAGGAGAGCTCCTTGCCGCCGAGCACGCGCGCGCCCACGAGTGTGCCCGGACCGGCGTCCGTCGCCGCGTACAACGCGGCGAACTGGTGCGGATTTTCGCCGTAGCGAAGGCTCTGCACGCGGCGGCCGACCAGGCTATAGCTCGCGGGGAATCGCTCGTCAGTCAAACCGTCGCGCCGCTCGTCGTCGAACAGCCAACGGGCGATCGCAGCGTCGTAGGCTGCGGTGCGCTCGAACGCTTTGAGGGCGAGTGCGCGGCGCAGGGGCAGCGCAAGACTGCCGCCGTTTTGCGCCATGTCCGCCAGCACGCAGTCGTAGTCACCCGGATCGACGACCACGCCGACATGCACATGGTTCTTCGCGGCTGAACGCACCATCGAAGGCCCGCCGATGTCGATCTGCTCGACCGCGTCCTCGCGCGACACACCCGGTTTGGCAACCGTGGCCTCGAAGGGATAGAGGTTCACTACGACGAGGTCGATGCGCGCGATGCCGTGCTCGGCCATTGCCGCCCGGTGCGCGGGAAGATCCCGGCGCGCAAGGATGCCGCCGTGGATCAGGGGGTGAAGGGTTTTCACCCGGCCGTCGAGCATCTCGGGAAAACCGGTGTGTTCACCGACCTCTCGAACCGCGATCCCGGCTGCTTGCAACACGCGAAACGTGCCACCGGTCGAGATCAGCTCGACACCGCGGTCGACCAGGGCCCGGGCGAAGGGCGCTAGGCCCGTTTTGTCGGAAACGCTCAGGAGTGCGCGCTGGATGGGTGCCATGGGGAATCGCTGAATGTCCGTCGTCGGGAGGGACATCGACGCGGCCCCGCGCCGATATCCGTGAAGTCAACGTCCGTGAAGTCAACGTCCGTGAAGTCAACGTCCGTGAAGTCAACGTCCGTGGGATCAACGCGCCGCGCGACTGCGCAGGTACGCCGCCATGAAATCGTCGAGGTCGCCGTCGAGCACCGCTTGGATGTTGCCTTTCTCGAAGTTCGTGCGGTGGTCCTTGACGAGCTGGTAGGGGTGCATGACGTAGGAGCGGATCTGGTTGCCCCACGCCACTTCACCCTTCTCGCCGTAAATCTTCGCCATCTCGGCATCGCGCTGGGCCTCCTTCATCGCGACGATCTTGGCCTTGAGCAGGCGCAGGGCCATATCGCGGTTCTTGTGCTGGCTGCGCTCGCTCTGGCAGCGGACGACGATGCCGGTCGGCAAGTGCGTCATGCGCACCGCGGACTCGGTCTTGTTGACATGCTGACCGCCGGCCCCACCTGCGCGCATGGTGTCGACACGGATGTCCGAGTCGGGGATGTCGAGGTTGAGGTCTTCCTCTTCGAGCACCGGCGTCACGTCCAACGACGCGAACGACGTTTGACGGCGTGCGTTGGCATCGAAGGGGCTGATGCGGACGAGCCGATGCACACCCGATTCCGCCTTCAGGTAGCCGAAGGCGTACTCACCTTTGACGAGCAACGTGGCGCCGCGAATGCCCCCCTCGTCCTCTTCGGCGAGTTCAAGCACCTCAACCGCGAACCCGCGGCGTTCGGCCCAGCGGGTCACCATGCGCATCAGGATCGCCGCCCAATCGCACGCGTCCATTCCCCCCGCGCCGGCGCTGATGGCGACATACGCCCCGGCGGGGTCGTGTGCTCCACCCAGCATGACCATCATGCGGAGCCCCTGGAGGGTTTCGGTGAGCTCGGATTCCTTGGATTCGAGCTCACCCAGCACCTCGGCCTCGCCCGCCTCCTCGCCCATCTGGCACAGGAGTTCGACCTCCTCGAGGGCGGTCTCGACCCTCTCCACGGGCTCGACGGCGAGCCGCAGTGCCTTGGCCTCCGCGACGAACTTCTGCGCGCGGACGCTGTCGTTCCAAAAGTCCGGCTGAGCCTGGAGTTCCCCGATTTCGGTCAGGCGCGCGCGTTTGTGGAGGTAGTCAAAGACCCTCCTTCAGCTCAAGGAGCTGAGTCTGGGTCGCCTGGAACAGTTCGCGGTAGTCGTCGAGCCGGGTCATGGTCCGCGCGATGGTAGCACAGGAGCGCCGGGGAAATCAGCGCCGGATGGGGCCAAGCTGGCGCAGGGCCTCGATCTCCGCTCGCGATTTTGGAACCGCCGCGGAAAGCACCTCGCAGCCATCGACCGTGACGAGCACGACGTCCTCGATCCGGATGCCGATGCCCGCTTCGCGATCGTAGAGGCCGGGCTCCACGGTGAACGCCACCCCCTCCACGAGGGTTCCGCGCCGCACGTTGGTGTCGTGCACTTCCATGCCGACCGTGTGGCATACCCCGTGGAGTCGATACTGCATGACGTCGTGGGCGGTGAACACCGCATTGGTCGCCGCTTCGATCGTCGCGAACGTCGCGCCGGGTTTCACCGCGGCGATGGATGCGAGCTGCGCTTCCAAAACAATGTCGTAGAGCTTCGCCGCGCGCTCGGAAAACTGCGTGTCGACTGGCCAGGTCCGAGTGACGTCGCTCACATAACCATCCACTTCGGGGGCGTAGTCCACGAGTAGAACCTCGCCGGCGCGCATGCGCCGCGATGCGGCACTGTAGTGCAGGATGCAACTGTTCGGGCCCGAGCCGACGATGGGCAGGTACGCGGGCCCAGTCGCACCTTCGAACTGGTGGACGTAGGTCAAGCGCGCCGCAACCTCCCACTCACCCATGTCTGGCTGCGTATAGCGGATCCCGTCGACCATCGCGATCGCGGCGCTTTGTGAGGCGCGCCGCAGGGCCGCGATCTCTTGCGGTTGTTTGATCCAGCGCAGCTCTTCGATCTGGCGGCGAAAGTCGCGCACCTTGGCACCAAAGTGCTGCTCAAGTCGATCGGCCAGCGCGTCCGCGCGCGCCACGCGACCGTCCAAACGGTCCGCGCGCTGTTTTGCGTCGAAGGGCATCGCCCGATCGGCGCCTCCGGCCAGCACGACTTCCGGGTAACGGCTGATCCAGATGACGGGGTCCGCGGCGAGCCGTTCACCCAGCATTTCGAACAGCTTCAGCGCCGGAAGCACATTCGTGATGCCGGTGAGTTTGCTCACCCATGCGTCGCCCGCATCCCACAGTTCGCCCTCCCACACTTCCATCATCGGATTGTGGTCCGGAAGGAAGAGGATCTCCGCGCCGGTCTTGGCGTCCATGAGGAGCGCGGCGTCGGGGCTTTCGATGCCCGTCAAATACCAGAACGTTTTGTCCTGGCGGAACGCGCTGTAGTCGCGCTGGGTCGGCAGGCCGCGCACCAGAACGAGTCCCTCCCCGAGCAGCGCGCGCAGTGCCGCGCGCCGACCCGCGTGGAACGTTGCGCCAAGGCCCGCAATCGGCGCCCCGTCGCCGGCCCGCGCGAGCGCTTCCACGGTCACCGCCGGGGGTGCAGCCTGGGACGTTGACGCATGGCCGAGGGTGCTGAACGCGAGCGCGGCGACGAGGCAAATCGGCAACATCGCCCGAAGGTAACCGCCGGCCCGGCTTTGTGGGCAGGGGACACTTGGGCGGAGCCGCGGCCTGGGTTAGAACGTCCCCGTGCATTTCCAAGAGCCGCCGCTCGAAGGCCGTTTTCTGCGCCGCTACAAGCGCTTTTTCGCCGACGTCGAGCTCCCCGACGGCTCCGTCGTCACGGCCCATTGCCCCAACACCGGAAGCCTCGCCGGGTGTCTCGTCGAAGGCTCGCCGGTGTGGCTGCGGGACAGCCACGACACCGCGCGCAAGCTGCGCTTCACCTTCCAGGCGATCCGCGTCGGGCCCACCTGGGTCAACGTCGACACGTCGCTCCCCAACCGTGTGGTGCGGACCGCATTCGAAACGCGCCGCGTGCCGGGGTTCGAAAAGTACGCGCGCGTGCGCAGCGAAGTGAAGTACGGCACGAACAGCCGGATTGACGTGCTGCTCGAGGACGACCACCTGCCGCCGTGCTACGTCGAGGTCAAGAACACGACCCTCGCCGACGGCGAGTGCAGCATGTTCCCCGACGCCGTAACCTCGCGCGGCCTCAAACACCTGGGCGAGTTGTGCGAAGTTGTGCGCGGCGGGGGTCGGGCGTTGCAACTGTTTTTTGTCAGCCGCGCCGACGTGCGGATGTTCCGGCCCGCGGACGCCATCGATCCCGAGTACGCGGTCGCGCTGCGCGCTGCGGCGATCGCCGGCGTCGAAGTCCGCGCGTTCACCGCACAGGTCAATGCGCTCGTACTGGAACTGGGCACGGAGCTTCCCGTCGATCTGTGCGCACCTCCCGCTCCAACCGGGAGCGTGGACGAGAAGAGCGCGCGCGCAACGGGTCGTTCGCGGGCCGCCGGCCGCAAGCGGCGCCCGTGAAGATCGCGTTTTTCGACCTGGACGGGACGCTGCTCGACGGCACGACCGAGGGGGAATGGGCGCGCCTCTTGGCCGACGAAGGCCGCCTGGATTTTGCTCCGTTCGAGCGCTTCCGCTCCGATTACCTCGCGGGCAAGCTCGACATCGCTGCGTACAATGCCTGGCAGAACGCGCCTTACGCGACCCTGCCGCTCGCAGCGCTGGAGCGCCTGCGCGACCGGCTCCTTGAGTGCCGCATTCTGCCGCGCATCCCCGCCGCCGCACGGGCGCTGATCGCCGCCGAGCGCGAACGGAGCGAACACCTCGTCCTCGCGACAGCAGCCAGCGACTTTCTGTGCGCGCCGATCGCCCGCGCGCTGGGTTTCGACGAACTGCTCGCGACGCGACTGCGGTGGAACGGCGGCCGCCCGAGCGCCGAACTCGACGGCGAACCCTGTTACCAGGCGGGAAAGCTGCGCCGCGCCGAAGAGCTAATTGCACTGCGTGGACTGCCGTCCGACACCTTGCGCGCCGCGTCGTTCCACTCGGACTCGTTCAACGATTTGCCGCTGCTCGAGCGCGTCGGTCGTGCGGTCGTCGTCGACCCGGACTCCGCACTCGAGGCTCGCGCGCGGGAGCGCGCGTGGCCGATCCTGTGGATCCACCGCCCCGCTCCGAAGCTCGCCTCCGCGAAGTGACGTCGAATCGGCCGGGACCGGCGCCTTGGTCAGTCGGGGTCAGCGACGATCGCCGGCGCGTTGCCCCGCGGAATCCCATCCGCGTCGTACCAGGCATCCAAGATCAGCCCGTTGATCGGGTGGGCCAGCATTTCGAGGATGCCCGCGCCGAGCGGGCCCGCAAACAGGGGGTCGGTGGCGCCTTCGCGCAACCCGGTGGCCGGCGAGCCCGACAGCAGTGCGTGGTTGTTGGACGCGTTCGAAATTCCGCTCCACTCGACGAGCCGATCGAGGTCGTAAACCGCCTTCGCCGGATCGTAGACGCTCGCGGGCGCGACGTTGTTGGGTTTGCGGTTCGGATTGTTGTCGATCGGGTTGACAGGAGCTCCGTCCTGGTCGAAGACGAACATTCCACTGCCAAGCCCCGCAGCCATGTGCACGAAGAACGGCGAATCGAGCTGGTTGCCCGGATTGCGCCCGATGTGCTGCTTCAGAAGGTCGTAGTCGAGCGCACCGTAGTCGCCCGCCGCTATCGCCGCCCGGAAAGCGTCGTACTGGGCGCCATAGTTCGCGACCGAGTTCTCGGTCAGGTGGCAGGCGACGCAGTACCGCGGTCCCTCCTGATTGGGCCCGACTTTGCCGCGGATCGAGTGCGCCATGAAGGCGTTGTGCGGCAGCGCGCCCAACCCCGAGCCCGCGCCATTGCCTCCACCATTGCGGTCGGTGAACGCGAACGTCTCCGACCGCTCGTTGTTGATGTCCTTGTAGCGGAAGAACGCCTTCGTGTTCGCCGCCAGGCTGCCGATCTTGCCGTGGGCGTTGATGCCCAGTTGGAACGGGAGCGGCGTCTGGTAAACAAAATCCGCGAAGCGCTCGCGGTACACGATGCGCTCGCCGGTGATGTTGGAAAAATTGTTGCCCGTGTTGTACTCCCCCTCCAAGTGGCACCCCGAGCACGTGTTGGTCCACGCGGAGTGGCACGTGGCGCAATCCATGCGATCCGTGTGGCTGAAGCCCGGATGGCTCGAATCCGACTGAATCGGCCCAAGGCCGTTCGCTTCGCTGCCGTCGACACGCCCCATCGCGAAGGACGCGGCCGGACTGTAGAGCGGTTCGGCGTTGAACGGATTCGCAACTCCCGTGTCGACCGTCACGTCGCGGGTCTGCGGGACGAAGTGCTTGGCGCCCGTGAGGCGGCTGTAGAGGTACAGGTGCCCGTCCGCTTCGCGGCGCACGTGTTTGAGCACGTTGCCTTTGCTGTCGACCACGTGTTGGCCGGCCTCGCCCAGGTAGTTCGCGGCCGCGAGGGTCGCTGCGTAGGCATCCACACCACCGTGGCAATCCTCGCACCGGATGGACACCGCCTGCTCTTGACGCGACAAGATGGTGTTCTTGCCGTCGCCGACCTTGCCGCCGTGCAAGTCGTGGCTGCCATGGCAGTCGATGCAACCCATTCCGGCCGCGTGGTGCACGTCGGGAGGTGTGTCGTCACGACCGTCGCCATCGTAGTCCTCGAAGGCGAGGTACTGGAAGCGGTTGCGGCCGTTGAACGTGTCGTTGCCGACCGCGGGGTCGAACAAACGCTCATCATTCCCCGTCCCGGTCCAGGTTACGGGGTTGGCAGGGTACTGGCGGTTGTTGCGCACATCCTGGTTCTGGTCCAGGCGGATACCCCAGTACTGCATCACGGTGCGGTTCGAACCCTGGTGGCATCCCGCACACGTCAAGTCGTCCATCCCCTGCATTTGGACGCCGTTTGGAAGCTCCTTGTGCACACTAACGATCCGGTGCGCGCGCACGTGGGCGCGCTCGGGCGCGTCAATGTCGTCCGGATCCAGCGGTTCGAGCTTGTCGACGTGCGGATCGAGACTACCGCTGCGTCCGCCCAAGCTGTAGGGCATGTGACATGCCGTGCATCCGGACGATCGGAAGTCACCCGCGCGGTTGTTGGCGCCGGCGCTACCGAGGTGGCAGTCGCCGCAGGTGAACGCAACCTGTTCGGTGAACAGCTTGTGGAGCTCCGAACCGGTCACGACCTGCCCGTTGAACAGCTGGTCGTCGAGCAGGTTGGCCGCGGTGTAGGCCTGGTTGTTGTGGATCTTGTCCGGTGCGTTCGAGTTGTGGACGCTGTAGACCGGATATTCGATCAAGCTGCCCACCGAACCCATGACCGCCGAGCCCTCGTCGAAGTTGGAATCGGACTTCGCGCGCGAGCCAAGGTCAGCGGCGGTGTCCAAGTGCAGCCCCGTGTTCGCAGGGAGCGCGTTCTCCGCGCCGATGGCGTACTGGGCCCCCGAGAAGATGCCGGCGGCACTGGCAAGAAGGCCGTTTGAGACGCTGTTGGAGTGCTCCGTGTGGCACTGGCCGCAGCCCTGCCCTGCCTGCGTGATGCGCAGGTCCCCAGGATTGATGAACTGCAGGAAATCCAGCGCGGTGTAGTTCACACCATCCGCTGCATAGTCGGGGAACTTGTCGATGCCCGCGAGGGTTAGGCGGTTGAAGTACGCAAGAGCGTTCGTGATCAGCTTTTGATCATCGCCAATCTGGGGCGGCGGCGGCACGTGCGCTTCCTCCTTCGATTGGCCGTTCGGGTTGCCCCCGTGGCACACCGTACAGTCGAGGCCCGCGGCCGATCCAAAGGGGTGCGGGTCCTCGATGCCGGGACCGCCGTAGTGCTCGTCGAGCGTGCCGTTGTGGCACAGCATGCAGGAGCTCACCTGGCTGGTTTGCAGGCTCGAGGTTTCACCGCCGCCGCAGCCCAGTGCCCCCAGCGCAGCCGCTGCCGCGAGCACCGCCGTCGCGCCGAACCACGCTCGCCGGCGCTCGGTCGTCCCGTCCATCCGCCCCGGCGCTCCAGGCGCGCCTTCGGCCTCCGATCCCGTTTCCATCGCCATCTGGACCATCCCCCCCTTCGCGGTCCCCAAGAGTGCCGGCAACGCCCCGAGGTTCCCGACTCGTCCCTGCTTCTCGGCCGGGTGGCTCGGCGGCCTTGAGCGCCACCGCGCGGAAGTTCAGCGGAGCTGGATCTCGGCCTGATTCCACGTTGTCGGGAGGTGGCAGCGGTCGCAGCGGTCGACCCAACCCAGCCCGAAGTGGTCCGGCAACTGGGCGCGCGCGAGGTCCTCGCGATGGCAGGAGAGGCATTCGATATCGGTCGGGACGAAGCGGCCGACTTCCGCGCCAGCGTGGCAGCGGTGGCAGCTCGTGACTGCGTGCGCGCCCACGAGCGGAAAGCGTGTCCGATCGTGGCGCTCGACCTGTCCGTAGGGCCGCCAATCGTGCTCCAGATGGCAACTCTGGCAGTCCGTGCCCAACTGGGCCTGGTGCACGTCCTCGTGGCACCCGCTGCAACCCTTCGACGCGAACACTGCCACGTGACCGCGGTCGTTGTGGCAGCGCAGACAGCTCGCTTGTGCGTGCGCGCCCGTGAGCGCAACTCCCGTTTCGGCGCCATGGTTAAACACGAAGTCCGCGCGGATGTTGTTCCACCCTTCACCAACATGGCAGAGCGAACAATCGGCGGGAAAGTTGTCGTGGGGAATCACGGGACCGAGCCCGGCCCACCAACGGTGGACAGCGACGCCACCGGGGCGTTGGAGGGCGCACGCGATCGCGACGTACGCGAGCAGCACCGCCGCGAGCACGCGGCCACGGGAAGAGCGCAGCGTCAGAAGGTCCATTGGGCGTACACGCCTCCGGCAAAGTTCGAAAGGTTGTCCCGCAAAATGGTTTCTACGTGCGCCGACACGCTGAAGTTGCGTGTGGGTCGCCACCCCATACCGAGGCGCAGTCGTTGGTGCAGGAAGTCGTCGTTGTCTGTTCCAAATCCCTTTTGGCGCTGGTTGGCCAGCTCGTACGACAGGTCGAAGCTCGTCGATTCGCGCACCACGCCAAGTCCAAGCCGCCCTCCGAGGCTGCTCGTGAATTCGCCGTCGGTGCCGTAGATGCTGCTCCGCAGACGACTGCCCGCCCCGAACAAGCCGGCGAGCTCCGCCCCAAGTTCTGCGTCACCGCCGTTTTCGTCCGCGTCCTGCCACACCCCAAGCCGCGTCAGCACGCGCGTGTCCGGCATCAGTTGGAACCAGGTGTCGGCGCCGAGCCGATCGACGGCCTCGTCGGCCAGCACGTCCGGGTCGATGATCGGAAATACCTCGTTGCGGTCGAGTTCGGGATACGCCAGCCGCGAATACACGAGGTCGAGCGTGTTGCCGGTGCCAAAGTCCCGCGTCGCGGTGGCGATCGCTTGTGTCACCTCGGCACCCGATCCCTTGGCTTCGTCACCGGACGTGTAGAGGTCGACCCAAAGGGTCGCGAAATAGCGCCAGCCCTGTCCGGGAAGGTAGTGCCCGTCCACGACGACGAGGTCACGATCGGCGTTGCCGTCGTGCCAGGTTTTTTGGTAGCCGACGGCGGCGCTCGCCGTTTCCAAGGAGTCGGACACCCAGCGGTACCAACCGGCGATCTGGAAGTCGTGGCCCGATTGGTAGTCGCGGTCGGGTTCGGGCATGAAACCCAAACTCACGCCGAAGCCGCTCGCGCCGGGCTCGCGGCGGCTCCATTCGACACCGTCGACGACGCCGAGCTGGGGCAAACCGCGTTGCAAGAAGCGCCCCACCTCGACGCGGTCCCGTTGGAACCGGGTTCCGCCGACGGCGTAGGAGAAGCGCTCTACCCGAAACGTGCTGTCCGCGAGGTCAGCCTCGTCCGCTCGACGTGTGCGACGGCTGTTCCACTCGGCGTCAAGCTGCAGTCGCCCTCCCTCCGCAAAGGGGTTTTCATATTCGACATCGATGCCGCTGCGCACGAATGTGTCCGATCGGCCCGGTTCGTCTGGGAAGATGGCGTCGAACGACGACCAAAGGCGGCCGGTGATGCTCGAGCGACGCTCCGACGGCCTGGGCACATGCACGCCCGCAAGGAGCGGCATTCCCGCGCGCCAGTCCTCGTCCCGGTTCTCGTATGCGCCAGGCGCACCCGGTGCGCCGACGTCCACGGATTCCAGGGCGGCGTCTGGCGCTTCCGCCGCGCCGTCGGGTTTGCCGTCCGGATCCACGTCTTCCGTCACCACTTGGGGCGCGGTGCTCTCCAACCGCGAAAGCGGCACGCGGACTTCGCCGCGCATGCCCGGTTCGAACACGAGATTTGTGTCGAGGGCTTCGACGATGGCGCTGCGTCCCTCGACCCGTACGACCCGTGCGCGCCACCGTCCACCGGTACGCGGCAGGAACTCGACGTCGTCGCCGACGCACAGACCGTCCTGGGAACCGCGGTCGACCGCAGCGCGGCCGTCACCCAGGGGATTGCGCACGCGCAGTGGAACGATCAACTCGCCGGCGATCGGCTGGCTTTGACCTGCTGCGGGCGGAACGTCCTGAGTGCGTGCAAAGAGCACCGGAGTCAGGAATGTGAAGGCCGCGGCCAGCAACCAGGCAGCGCCGCGCTTCCTGGGTGCTTGCTCGCGCGCCTTCATCGTGGATTTCCGCGGCGGCGCAGGGATCCGGTCTGCACGCCGTGGCAATCGGTGCATTCCATTCCGAGCGGCCGGTAGTGGTAGGTGTCGACGTCCTCGATGCGCTTTGGCTGGTGGCACGCCGAACAGTCGAGCGCGGCATGCGTGGAATCCAGAGGGAAGCGGGTGTCCCAGTTGTGATCGAACGAACGGGGCATCCAACTGGAAGGGTCCTTGTGGCAACGGGCGCAGTCCACGGCTCCTTCGCGCGCGAACTGGCCGCCGTGGGGATCGGCGTGGCAGTCCGCGCAGTTGTTTCCGTGCGCCGCCATCCAGGTGCGGCCCGCGGCGTCCGGGGGCCACAGGGGCCCGTGGCACTGGGCGCAATCGAGCGCTCCGTGGGCGCCGCTCAGCTTGAACCCGGTCCAAAGTCCGTGGTCGAAACCGCGCGGCAGATCGCGGAACGACGCCGACCCGTGGCAACGAGCGCAGCCGGTCTCGCCGCTGAAGTCGGCGGGCAAGTGGGGAGCGTTAAAACCGCCTGCGTGCGGATCGGCGTGGCACACCGCGCAGGCTTGCCCGACTTCGGGACCGCCCGCGAGCGGCGGGAAGTGCCCAAATAGCTCGGCCGCGCGTCCGAAACGCCGTCCGGTCGCATCCGGCTCGCGACTGGCGTGGTGGCACGCAGCGCAGCCCTCCTGCGCGTGGGCGCCGTCCAGGGGGAAACCGGTCCACGGCTCGTGGTGAAAGCGCTCCGGGGGCACCGGCGCGAAGGCCGTCGCGTCGTGGCAACGGGCGCAATCGCCGTGCATGATCGGTTCGAGCTGTGCGCTTCGGGCGTCGAAGAACCCACCGTGTGCGTCCGCGTGGCATGCACCGCATGCGTTGGGCGTTTTGTGGAACGTGCGCGGAGCGTCCGTGTGGGGTGCGGTGTGGCACGCTTCACAGGCAACCTCAAGGTGCTGGCCGTCGAGCGGCAACGACGTCCGTGCGTGCAGATGGACGTCGAAACTGTGCGGCGTGAACCGCTCGCGCCCGTGGCATACGACGCAGCCCTGCTCGGCAAAGGGACCCGTCGCGAACTGCCCGCCGTGCACATCCGTGTGGCATGCCGCGCATCCATCGCGGTCGCGTCCGGGGTAGCGCTCTGCGAACGTGGTGAGCGCGGGATCGTGGCACTTGGCGCAACGGACCTCCTGGTGGGGCGGTACCAACGGGAAACCGGAACACGCGTGCTGGTCGGGGTCAAGCACGAGACTTTGGTCGCGGAACGACGTGTGCGCGGGGACATGGCACCCGACGCAACCGGACTCAAGACGAATACCCGCCAGCGCCGCGTTGCCGGCGAGAAACGGTGCGCCATGGGGCGAAGCGTGGCATTCGGCGCACGTGCGTGCGTCTTGGCCCTGCGCGGCGAGCCCGTTCGATGGCCCTGTCGCTGGCGCAGGATAATTCTCAAGAGCGTGCGCACCGGCCGCGTCGTGACACGTGCGGCAGTCGAGCGCTCCGTGGCCCCCGATCAGGGGCAAGTGGCGTTCGTGCCCAACGCTTAAGTGCTGGTCGAACGACGACTGGGTGTGGCACTCGGTGCACGCACGCGCCATGGCGCCCGCGTGGGGGTCCGCGTGGCAGCTCGCGCAGTCCTGCGACAGCCCGACGTAGCGGCGCGCTCCCTCGGGCAACACCTTCGTTGCGGCATGTTCGTGGCATTCGGTGCACGCCAGTTCGAGGTGTTTGCCCTCCATCGCGAAGCCGACCAGCGCGTGGTCGAACTGCGCGGGATCGGCCACGCCGGCCTTCGCGAAGCTGTGCCGCCCGACGAGATCGAAGTCACCGCCATGATGCTCGCTGTGACAGGACGCGCAGTTGGCGGCGAGCGCGCCGATGGCGCCGTGCAACCCGCGGCCCGACTCCATGTGCTCGCCGATGAAACCGTGGCAGTCAAGACAGGCCGCCTGCATCGATTCAAACCATCCGCCGTGGCATTCAGCGCAGCTCGACGCGCCCGCAAGTTCGACGATCCGTCCGTGGGCGTTGGACAGCGCGCCGGGCGTCGTGCGCTCGGTCGAAACGAGCGCCATCGACGCCACGACGATGGCACTGGCGAGCGCTAGCCACCACTTGGGATCCCCGAGCGCGCGGCGTGCCTTGGCCGGCTCCACGCCGTTCACGTCAGGCGGTCTCCGAAGAAGTGCGCGCCGTAGAGCAGCGCGTAGACGACGTGCAACGCGATCAGGAGCACAAGGAGCAATGCGCCCCAGCGATGCAGCCAGCGCCAGCTCGCAAGCAGTCCGCGCAGGTCCTCAAGGTGCGCCGCGACCAGCGCCGAGCGGTGCGCCTGGCGCGTCAACACCACCGCCGCCTCGACCTGCGAGGGCGCCAGCCCCGCGCCGAAGCCGGCCGCACGCAGGTCGCGCACGAGACGGCGCAGGCCGCGCTCAGCGCCAAACAGCGCTGCCAGGCGCGCGGGCAAGCTCGTGCGCCATTGGCGACGTTCGACGAGTTCGCCCACACCGTCGCGCACGAGCGCGGCGATCGAAGGGTTGACGCGCTCGAAGCCGTCTGCGAGGCGCGCGAGGCGCCCGCGCACCTCGGCCAACTCTAGTTCCCGGCCGTTGGCGGCGCGGGGAACGTAGGCGTAGAGGTAGCGACCAAGCGCGCCGGTTGCCAGCAACCCGAGAATCAGCCAGAACGCCTGCCCGCCGACCGTGTCGCGGGGTGCAAACGCGGCGTGCAGCAGCACACACAGGAACGCGAGAACACCGGTCGCGACATGCACGGTCATCCAGCGTGTCAGCGAGCCGAAGCGCATCCAGCGCCCGCTGCGCCGCAGGATGTAAGCGAGGTTGGCCGCGATCAGCGTCGCACCCGCGATGCCAAAGCCCAGGCCCAGGCCCAGCCCCGGGCGCAAAAGATCGTGCTTGGAATGTGCGGGGCGATCGATAGGCGCAAGCCCGTAATAGTCCCGCTGCCAGAGCGCGAACGCGAGCGCGAAGAGCGCGAGCGCAAAAGCCGCGCCGACCGCGCGAACGAGACCCGTACCTTGTTCGCCGAGCTCGGGCGCCTGCTCCCGTAGGGCCGGGTCGAACGACACTCCGCTTGCTTCCAACAATCCGAGCGGGGGTGTTCCCCCCGCCATCACCAGGACGTCGTCGTTGGCGATGCGTTCGATCGCGCCGTCGCTGTGGCGCAGTTCGACCGCACCGTCCGCAATGCGCTCGACATGGGTGCCAAACGCCGCGCGGATCGAGCCCTGTTCGCAGGCTGCATCGAAGCGTGTTTGGTTCTTGGGTTTGACGCGCACGAGCGCTTCGCGCCTGTACGACAGTACGACGCGATTGCTTCCGTTGGCGGCGAGTCCAAGCGCCGCTTCGATCGCGCTGTCGCCGCCCCCGACGACCAGCACGTCCCGATCGACGTAGGAGTCCGCATCGAGCAGGCTGTACGCCACGTTCGGACGCTCTTCGCCAGGCACTCCCAAACGCTTGGGCACACCGCGGCGTCCCACTGCGATGCAAACGTGCCGTGCGCGTGTCACCGCGCCCCCCGCCCGCACCTCAAAACCACCGTCGGGCCGCGCCGTGAGTCCTTCGAACGTCGTGCGCAGACGCACGGGCAGTTGGTGCTGCTGCACGAGCCGCCGCCAAAGTTCGATCAGCTCCTCTTTGGCGTAACTGCGTTTGGCGAGCCTGCCGTGCAGCGGCAGTTCGATCGGCTGCGTGAGAACCAACTTGCGCCGCGGGTAACGCGCCACCGTGCCACCCGCTTCCGTCTCCTGGTCGATGACCTCGAAGCGCAGTCCCTGGCGTTTGGCTTCAAGGGCGGCGGCAAGGCCTGCGGGCCCGGCTCCGACGATTACGAGGTCGAGTTCGTCCGGCGCCGCCACCGCGCTGGTGCGCGAGCGTTGCGCGACCTCCGCCGCGACGAGCACACCGTGGTCGACGGCGGTCTTCACCAGCGCGTGGGCCGTGACTTCGCCGGCGAGAAACAGTCCCGGTCGACCGATGGCCTCAAGGTGCTCCTTCAGCACCGGCACATCGCGCCGCTCGGCCAGATCGGCAAGCGTGACGGTGATCGCGCCCGTCGGACACTCGCGCGCGCATGCAGCGGTTCCGACACAGTGCGCTCCGCGCACCACTGCGGCCTGGCCGTGGACCAGGGCAAGCACACCGTCTTCCGGACAGGCGCGCACACACGTACCGCAGCCGAGGCAACGCGAGAGGTCAATGACCGGGTACTGGAGCTCTGCTTTGTGCGCGCCAACGTCGATCGCACGCTGCCGTTCGCCGAGCGTGGTTTGGATGCCACGCAACTCCCTGCGACGCGCGACGAGCGCCGCGAACGCGGCGCCGAGTCCAGCCGTCAACGCGATCAAGAGGACCCAGGTCACGTCGCTTTCTCCGCTGCATCAGCACAGCGCGGGGCGCAGCCCAGCCTGGACTCCGCCGCGCGCCCTGCCGACCGCAGTGCGTTCAGCGGCCGCTGGATGACGTCGCGCCGGTGAGCTGAACCTTGCCGAGCGGGACGGACGTCCGCACGTACTCTGCCGTGGTGCGCTGCAATACGTCGACACGCTGGTCGACGATCGCGAGCAACGTGCGCAGACGGTCGAGCTCAGACTCGAGCGTGGTGACGGACGAGGCGTTGAGGTCGTTGCTGAGGAACAGCGCGTGGTCGCGCAGCGTCGCGTTGAACGACGCCAGCGCGAGATCGGCGGGCTCAAGCGCGTTCATGATCGCCAGGTAGCGCTCGCCCGCCTGCATACGGCGCTCGGCGCTCTTCTCGCGCAGCGACGGGCTGAGGATCGATTGGGTGTCGACGGCCCAGGACTCAAAGACGCTGGCCGCGGCGCGCTGCATCGGCAGCACCGCGACGCGCATGCGCTTCAGTTGGGTGGCCGACCGCTCGACGGCGGCCATGAACTCCCTGTGCGCCTGCGCGGCGTCAGTACGGAGTTCGCCGCGTACCATCGAACGCAGTGCGGCGACCGCTTCCTCGGTGCGCTGTTGGGCGAGCTCCGCCTCAAGGTCGAGGCGCTCGATGCGCGCGACCAGACTGTCGACCTGCTGGATGCCGGCGGCTTGTTGCTTGCCAGCGCAGCCGCCGAGGAACGGGGTGAACGATGCGGCGGCGATCGCGAGGATCGCAAGGGTTTGCCTCTGCAAGACGAGTCTCCTGGAACCTTCGACGTGGACGTATCCCGGCCGCCCACTGGCCGGATCACCGTCCCCATCCTTCGGCGCCGCGGAAGGCCGGCCTGAATGTCGCCTCGCCAAATCCGGCCGCGCCCGGCCGGATTCCTTGACCCTTGCGTCAGGTTGCGGGCGTCGTGGTCCGCCCGCGCGCGCTCGTGGCGGGCGGCTCGCTCACTTGGCTCTTCACCATCGAGGCCTCACGCACGCCCACAACGAGCGCCAGGGCGCAGATCGACCATTGGATCCCGTAATACGTCCAGAGGGCCGAGTTGATGCCCTCCGTGAAACCGTAGCTGTGGAGGCCGACACCGAGCAGGTTGGTTCCAAACCACGAAAACGCGACGATCGTGCCGGCGAAGCAGGCCGCGGCTGCGATGCCGAGTTCGCGCAGGATGCCCCCAAGACGAGCGTGCAAGATCGCGACCTGGGAGATGCAGATCAGGAGCGCGCCGTTTTCCTTGGGATCCCAACCCCAAAAACGTCCCCAGGAGTCGTTCGCCCAGATGCCGCCGAGGATCGTCCCGACCAGGGAGAACACAAGGCCGAAGGCCAGCGTCCCATAGATCATGCGGCCGAGTGAGGTGAAGAACTCCGGCGCGGAGGCGCGGCCGCGGATCAGCCGCACGACGATATACACGCTGCCAAGGAGCGCGGCGAAGACACCCGCCGCGTAGCCGATCGTGATGACCGTGACGTGGGTCGCGAGCCAGAAGTTGGTGTCGAGCACCGCAACGAGGCTCGGCATGGTGTCGCGCTTGTCGAGCGTCTCGTAACCATTGGACAGGAACATCCCGACCATCCCGAGCGCCGCGGTTGCATAGAGCGCGATGCGTCGGCGGTTGATGAGCTCCATCGAGAGGCCGATGATCGCCCCGGTCGCGGTGACAAATAGCAGCGTTTCGTAGAGCGTGCTGACCGGGGGGCGTTCGCGGATGATGCAGCGCAGCGTGATGGCGACGACCATCAACAGCGTGCCGACCGTCGCCGCCCCGAACGTCAGGCGCGGCAGGAGCGCCGCGGCGGGTCGCAGCCAGGAAAAGGCCGCAAGCACGAACGCGAGGATGTACGCGGCGAGGGCGTACATCAGAAGGTCGAGACGGTAATACGTGACCTCGAGGTCGAGGCGGCGCGTTTCACCGCGTGCCGCGGCAATCGGGCCCGTCGACGCGTCGAGCGCAACGAGAGCCGCTTCGGCCTCTGCCATGTCGACGGTGTTGTCGGATCCCAGACTCGCGCCCAGGCGCTCGAGCGCGACGAGCCCCGCGAGTTCCGCCGCCGTCGCGGGCATGCCGTCGAAAGCGGACGACAAGAGTTCACCCGGGGTGTGCCACGCTTCGCGGGCGGACAGCACCGCGTCCGGGGGTTGCAGCGCGACGTGCAGGCTCGCGCGTCCGAGGTCCGCGGCAAAGCGCAACACGGACGTCAGCTCGCGGCTCGCCTCGCGCTCGAGCGGATCGTCGCTCTTTTCGAGCCGGCTGCGCAGCGCGGAAAGGTCGCCGCCGCGCCGCACGAGGTCCGAGAAATTGAGCCTCGCCGTGCCGAACTCCTGCGCCAGAATTCCGCCCTCGCTGAGTGGAATCGGCATGCGCGCGAAGTCGAGGAACCCGGCGAGGCCGAGGTAGATGTCGACGGCCTCCGCCAACATCACGACCTGCGCCTGCATCGTGGTCCGGTTTTTCCCCTCGATCTGCGAGTACTCGTGCGCGAGATCGAAGAGCTTGGGGACCGCCGGACGCAGCTCTGCAAAGGACCAACGGTCGCGCTTCTTTTTGGTGTCGACCTCTAGGCCGATCGCGTGAACGGTTGCGGAGTCCTGGACCTGGAAAATCGGATACTCCCCCGAGCGCCGCGGGTCCACGAAGGTGTCCAGCAGCCACCGCATGGAGTCGAGTTTTTCCCCCGCCTGGTCTTTCGCGGTGCTCTTGCCGTTGAGTCGCAGCAGCGTGAAGTTGGCGAACGTCGAAAGCGGTTTGACGCGCCCGCCGTCCTGGATCGGCAGCGATCCTGCAACCACAAGGCTCGTTTTGCTCCAATCGACCTTCCGCGCGGTCACCGCCGGCCGAGCGCGGACCGCCGGTGCGATCGGTGCGGCCTCGGGGGCTGCCTGGACCGCGGTGGCCGACGGGTGCGCCGCCGCAGTCAGCGTAGGGGCGGCGCTCACCGCGCGGCTTCCCAGTGCGAGGGATCCCACGAGCAGAAGCAGCACCGCGGTGCGGCGGAGCGGAAGGAAAGCATTCAGCGAAAGTTGCGTGTTCACGGGCGTGCGACCTCGCGCGAAACGTGGCGGATCAGTTTGCGTCCAAAATGCCAGAGCAACCCGGCGGCGATCACGATGCAGCCCCACAGCGGCCATTGGTCGGAGGGGTTGCGCACGACCGCGAGCGACGAGAACAAGGGATCGCCCGGGCGCGCGTTAGAAGGACCCCAGGACGCTTGGTAGAGCACGAGCCCATCTTGGCGCAAGGGCTCGTTCATGAAGATCGTGACGAGGCGCGAGGATTTTCCGCTGTCGACCGTGACGTCGCTGGAGAACCAGCGCGGCATCCCCGTGCGCGGGTGATCCTCCTTGCGGAAGCGCTCCAGGCTGACGCGGAAAGGCATCGGAAAGCGCTTGCGGCGCAGGTCGAGCGCGTAACGCTCGCCGGCCACGTCGAACGTCCACGGATGGGCGTCGTAAACCCAAAGCAGTCCGTTCTGGACGCTCCCGTCGGCTGCGATCACATCGACGTACACCGCCGCGCCGTTCTGCTCATTCAGTTTTTCGCGCGGCTTCGGGCGCGCGAATACGCCGTCGATGACCGGCGTCGGGGCGTCGAACATCGGTCCCTTCGGCATGACGCCCGCGTTCTCGAAGTAGCGCGTGACCTCCACGCGGAACGGCAGGCCTTGACCGTCGACCACGGCTGGGTGGCTCGGGTTCGCATGGGCGAGGGAAGCCCCATCGACGGTGCGCTCTTCGATCTTGCCGTCCGCGAGCGGCCGCAGGAGCGCGAGTTCTAACTCGTGGTAACTCTGGAAGTAACTCTTCGACTCCCCTTCGTAGAGCGTGGTGTGGCCGTCATTAGAAGCTTGGAGCTTCACGAGCCCCGCTGCAAACAGCATTAGGATGCCAACGTGGACCACGATGACTCCACTCACGTTTTTGCGCCCGCGCATGCGCCACAACCCGCCCACGAGGATGTTCACCGCGAGCAGACCGAGGACCAGGTTGCCCCCGGGGAGCGGAATGCCGAGTGCTCCGACCCGGTGCACGAGGAACAGGCTTTCGAAATACTCCTTTTGCACCTCGTAGAGGCCACGATCGACCTGCGCCAGCGTCCCAAGCCAGGTCAAAAGCCCGAGGAACACGAGCAGCGTGACCGAGAGCCGGAACGAAGAAAAGACGCGCAAGAGTCCGGTGCCAATCGTGCGCAGCGGATTCATTGGGCGCCCTCCAGGGACTGCACGAACGCGCGAAAAGCACCGCGCTCGGCTTCCACGGTGCCCGTTGGCCCGACCAGCTTCACGAACACGGTGCGTTCGGCGCTGCCGCCGTTGGTTTGGCTGAGGACAGCACCGAGCATCAGCGCGTCTTCCACGCGCTCGCCGGACATGCCGCGGTACGCGCCGGGGACGTCGATCAACACGGCAGCTCCGCCGAGGGATGGCACGCGCTCGAGCCCGGCGAGTTCGGCGCTCGACAGGGGTCCTGCGCCCATCTGCTGCCGCCAACGGTCAAGGTTCGACTTGAGGCCGCCGCCGTCGCCGCCGAGCACCGCGACGTAACACTCCGCTTCACCCTGCGGCCCAAGGAGATACGTGACCGACCGCATCTGGCGGTCGGGTGCCTGGCGCCAGCCGCTGGGGGGTGTCCAGGAAAGGCCGTCCTTGGAGTTGGGGAGCAGGGCCTCGGGCGCCTCCACAACGGGGGCACCCGATGCCGCATCGCCCGCGGTCGCCGACACCGCCGGGGGAACACCCACACTCCCCGGCGCGGCGTCCGGATCTTTGACGCGCAAGGACGCCGCGAAGGCCTCGAAGCTCGCAAGCTCGGTCGCGATCAGCGCCGCGGGACCGGTGAATTTGAGGAACGCCGAGCCCGCAACATCGATGGCGAGCAGACCCACCATCCGGAAGTCGGACTCCGCGGTGGATCCCATCCCCGAGTACGCGCCGCTGGCGTCGAACCGCACGGCGGTTTCACCAAGCAGCGTTCCCGTGGGCAACCCTTCTGCCTCGCCTTCGGGCAGCGGAGCGAGCCCCAGTTGGCCCCGCCAGCGGTTGACGTTGGCGCCGATGCCTCCGCCGTCGCCCGCAAGGAGCACCAACGTGAGCTCCACGCGCGGATCGTCCTCGTGGCCCAGGTTGATCAGGCGCATCGACGTCGGCGCGCGCTCGACCCAGCCTTCCGGCAGATCGTAGAGGAAGGCATCCGCGGTGGGACCCTGCGCGGGCGCCCCAGCGGCGCTCGCCCCGCCGGGCGCGCTGGAAAAGCCAAAACGCTCCGACGTCGACACGCCGAAACGCGTCCCGAAGTTCTCGACCGTGAGCGGCTCGCTGAAGGTCGGGGACTCGTCGTGGCCGCAACTCCACGAAAGGAAGCCTCCGAACACCACCGCCGCCGCGAACACCGTCCGCTGTATACTGTTCAAGTCTGGTTCTCCTAGAGGACAAGGCCTCGCGGCCCCGCAACCCCGGCTGGCCAGGCTAACGCCCGGGGCGCCCGGCGCGGCGCCCATCCCGCGATCCGATCGGTCTGGCGAGAAGATGGGCTTGAGGGATCTCGCGTTCCAGCGATACCGCGGAAAACCGGCGTGTGCGCGCGCCGTAACAGCGGCCCGCGCGGCCCCGCGCGCGCGAGGCCTGCCAACGGACCCCTGGATCCCGTCGTGCCGCGCCCGGCGAAGCCACAGGCTCAGCCCGCAACAGAATCGTAGATCCGCTCCAACGCTTGGCCCTGCGCACTCCTGGAGTAGTGCTCGGCCACGTGCGCGCGGCCTGCATGGCCCCAGCGCGGCCATTCCTGCGCGTTCTGCGCCACCTCCAGCAGCGCGGCCGCGGCGGCGACCTCGTCTCCCTCGGGAAAAATCATCCCGGCGGCACCGTGGGGCACGACCTCGGGCAGGTCGCAGTGGTCGGACGCCACCACCGGCAGTCCCTGGGCGCACATGTCGACCAGCGCCACCGGTGCCCCACCCTCCGCGTTGCCGTCCGGGGCGTGCATGCTCGGAGCAAAGAACACGTGGTAGCGCTGAAGGGACTGGCGCCACGCGGAATAGGGCAAGGACGGTGGGAAATCGATCACCGCGCCCAGCCCGAGTTGCTCCACGAGGGCCTGCAGCCGCGTCACTTCGGCCCGCTGCCCAGCGTCGACCGCGAGCAGCATCGCGGAGAGCCGCATCGAAGGCTCCGAACGGTGGGCGCGGGCAAACGCGCGGATCGCAAGTTCGTGGCCCTTTTTGGCGGTCGCGCGGCCGCAGATCAACACCCGCACAATGCCGTCTGCCGGCGCACACCGCTCCGTGAACGGCACGGCGTCGATGTCGACACCCAGGTGATGGACGCGGATCTTGTCAGGTGGACATCCGAGGGACTCCACCTTCTTGCGCATCGCGTTGCCTTCGACCAGGAACAGGCCTCCGCGCTCAAAAAGCTCACCAAATCGCCCTCGCCAGCGCTCCGAACGGGAGTTCTTCCAGATGTCGGCGCCGTAGAACGACGTGAGGTGCACGAGGCCCGTCGCGCGCGCGAGCGGCAGGTCTTTCCAACCCTTCGTCGCGAAGTGCGAGTGCAGGAGGCGCGCCCCGCTCGCGCGCGCAACGTCGACCATGAAGGGATAGTGGCCACCGTTGAACCGTCGACGCGTCCTTTGGATCAGCTGCCGCACCGCCGGAAGATCCTCCAGCGCGTGCACGTCGGCCAAGGGAAACTCCGCGGTGTTCTGGCGCCGCTTGCAGACCACCACCGGCCGCCACCGGGACAGACTGACGAGCTGGCCATGGATCCAGCTCCCCGTGTCGAACAGGTACGGACAGACCGAGTGAAGGGCGACGGGTCGCAACACAGGGTCCGAGGATAAGCACTCCAAGCGGCGTTTCCCACCGCGTCCAAGGTAGCGCCAGGCCTCGCGTCCGATTGCGAAGCGGCCAGCCCCAGTCCAGGCGCTTCTCCTGCGCCTTTTGCGAAGACCGCCTCACCGAAGCCGTCACCCGCAAGTATTCACGGTACCGGGACCTGAGCGTCGCCAACTCTCGATCCGCCGACTCCGAAATCCGGTCCAGGAACTCCAGACGCTCGAATGGCGCCTGCTTCGCCATGTCGACCACGTGCTTGCGCCTCGTGGCCTTTTTCGTTCTTCCAGTAGGCCTCGACGCAGTCGTCAACCAGGCGGTCGTACACATCGTGGTTGACCAGCGGCCGACTCTCCAAGAGTAGCAAGATTCGCTTGCTCATCGCGCCACTGGCATCGTCCGCGGGGCTGCCCAAGTCTTCAGTCAAGGAGTGCGCGGAACCCAGGAAAGTCATGTTGCAGAATGTCTGCGCGGTAGATCTTGTCGTAGAGCTGGTAGAAGCGAAACGCCGGCTCTCGCTTGGCCTTTGTGTAGAGCTTTTTGCTGGAGGCACCAGATCTTCTCGGGGGTTGCC
>Ga0163144_10002624_pt1 | contig 41224 bp, 42 predicted proteins | sample OliLak19BULKMAT1_FD_123175 | JGI IMG/M metagenome (GOLD analysis project Ga0163144, IMG submission 123175) | Freshwater microbial mat bacterial communities from Lake Vanda, McMurdo Dry Valleys, Antarctica - Oligotrophic Lake LV.19.BULKMAT1 | ecosystem: Environmental > Aquatic > Freshwater >...
CGCTGGTGACCGCATCTACGGGCGCATCTAGGGGCGGCGGGCGCTAGCGCTCGCCGGGCCGTATCAGTCCTTCGGCAACCGTTTGAGCGCGGCAATCAGGCCGACAATATCGTCCGGGACAGGCGCTTCGAAACGCAGGGACTTTCCCGTGACCGGGTGGGCGAAGCCGAGGACGGCGGCGTGCAGGGCCTGGCGGCCCAGGCCTTTGGCGGCGGCGATGGCGGCGGCGTGGCCCGCGCCCGATCCCAGCGCCGTAAGGTGCATCTGGCGCCCATAGACGGGATCGCCGAGGATCGGCGCGCCAATATGCGCCATGTGGACACGAATCTGGTGGGTGCGGCCAGTCTCGAGCCGGCATTCGAGGAGGGCGGCGGCGGGCGCGTGGGTGTGCCTGTCGCGCTCCCCGAAGGTTTCAACTGCCTTGTAATGGGTGACGGCGCGCCGGGCGCCAGGGCTGTCCGGATTTCTGTGCACGGACATTTTCTTGCGGTCGGTGAGCGAGCGCGCAATCGCGGCGTCCACGGTGCCCACGAGCGGGCGCGGAGCGCCGCGCGTGACGGCGAGGTACATCCGCTCGATGTCGTGGCGCTCGAACAGGCCGGCAAGACCGGTATGCGCAGCTTCGGTCTTGGCCGCGACCATCACGCCGCTGGTCAGCTTGTCGAGCCGGTGGACGATGCCGGGGCGTTCGACGCCGCCGATGCCGGAAAGCTGGCCCTGGCAATGGTGCAGCAGCGCATTGACGAGGGTTGCGTCCTCGCTGCCAGGCGCCGGGTGGACGGCCATGCCGGCGGCCTTGTTGAGGATGAGGAGGTGGGCATCCTCGAACAGGATATCCAGCGGAATGTCCTCCGCCTGCGGCTCGGCAGCGACCGGCGGCGGCAGCGCGACGACATAGACGCTGCCGGCCTTGATGGCAGCGCGGGGGCTGGCTTCCGGGCGGCCGTCGACGGTGACGGCGCCTTCCTCGATCAAGGCCCTGGCGCGGGTGCGCGAGATCTCGCCTGCCTTTGCGGCGAGAAAAGCGTCAAGGCGCTGGCCGGCGTCCTCGGGGGCGGCGATGATTTCGATCTGGCTCATGGCGCAGCTTATAGACGAGGGATGCGGCCTGCGTCATGCTGGCTTCACATGACTGCGCCATAAGGCGCGAAATGCGAGGAGAAACAGCATGACACTGGTTACACGGCGCGGGCTTCTGAGCGGCGCGGCCCTCGGCACTATCGGCCTCGCGGCCTGCCAGACGGCGCCGAAAGCGGCAAAGGGTTTCGAGGGCGAGCTGGCCTTCCTGCACGGCGTAGCCTCCGGCGACCCCCTGCCCGGCAGCGTGATCCTGTGGACGCGCGTCACGCCGCTGGCGGGCGCCGGCCCGGTGACCGTGACCTGGGCCGTTTTCGAAACCGGCAGCGAGACGGCGGCAGCGAACGGCGAGGTAGTGACCTCCGAAGCACGTGACTACACGGTCAAGGCAGACGTGACCGGACTGAAGCCCGCAACAGCCTATACCTACCGGTTCAGTGCCAAGACCGCAGATGGCGACGTGATCTCGCCGGACGGGCGCACCCGCACCCCCTCGGCAGAAGGCGGCGCGCCCGTGAAACTGGGCGTCGTATCCTGTTCCAACTGGCAGTTCGGCCGGTTCAGCGCCTATGTCTCGCTGGCCGCGACGCCGGACCTCGACGCGATCGTCCACCTCGGCGACTATATCTACGAGTACGGCACGGACGGCTATGGCGGTGAAATCGCCGAGCGGCTCGGCCGGCCACATGATCCGCCAACGGAAATCATCTCGCTCTCCGATTATCGCCGCCGCCATGCCCAGTACAAGACCGATCCCGGCCTGCAGGCAGCGCATGCGGCCGCGCCCTGGATCTGCACCTGGGACGATCATGAAAGCACCAACGACTCCTACCGGACCGGCGCCGAGAACCACAATCCGGACAAGGGCGAAGGCGAGTGGAGCGAGCGCAAAATGCACGCCGTGCAGGCCTATTTCGAATGGATGCCGGTGCGCGAGCCAAAGCCGGGCGAGATCACCTCGGCGATCTGGCGCACCTTCCGCTTCGGGAATGTGGCCACCGTGCACGCACTGGAATCGCGCCTGACGGGCCGCTCCCAGCCGCTGGACTGGGCGGTGGCGCTGGAAGGCGCGACAAGCCCTGCGGAGATCGGCGCACGCGCTGTGGCGACATTGCAGTCCGCAGCCGATCCGGCCCGCACTATGCTGGGCGCCGAGCAGGAAAGCTGGCTGGCCGGGGAGCTCGCCGCTTCCGTGCAGTCCGGCGCAGCCTGGCAGGTGCTTGCCAACCAGGTGATCATGGCCCGGGTAAAGCTGCCGGATTTCACCAAGACCCTGACGCCGGAGCAGATCGCAGCGCAGGACAGGCCGGAAGTGCTGTCCTTCATTCCGTTCACGGCGCTCGGGGTGCCGTTCAATCTCGATGCCTGGGACGGATACCCGACGGCTCGCGAACGTCTCTATGCCGGGGCAGCCGCCGCCGGCGCGCGGCTCGTGACCCTGACGGGCGACACCCATACCGCCTGGGCAAACGAACTGCATGACGCGGCAGGCGCTCGGCGGGGCGTCGAGTTTGCCTGCACCTCCATCAGCTCACCCGGCATGGGAGCCTATGTGAAAGCCGTGCCTGACCTTGGCGAGCAGATTTCCAGCGTGAATGACGAGGTCATCTGGCACGACCCTTTCGGCAACGGCTACACCCTGGTGACGCTGACGCAGACCGAGGCCAAGGCGTCTTACCACAAGGTGGCGTCGATCTACGCGCCGGTATCGCCCACAGAGACGGTCGCGACCTTTGCTGCGCGGATTGAAGACGGCGCGGTGTCGGCGCTCGCGCCGGCCTAGTCCAGCAGCCCGGAGAGCGTGGAACGTCCGCCGTCGAGGATCAGGCTCTGGCCTGTAAAGTAGGCTGCCTGGGGTGAGGCGATATAGCGGGTGGCTTCCGCAATCTCGTCGGCGAGTGCGGCGCGGCCGAGCGGCACGCGCCGGGCGGTCCAGTTTTCGGAACGCTCCTCACACGGACGAATCGCGATGACGGCGTTGACGCGGATCGCATGCTCGGCCAGTTCGAGCGCGCCTGCCTTCATCACGCCGAGGATGGCGTGCTGGCCGACGCTTTCGGTGAACCGCCCCGGCATCGAGGCAATGGCGCCATAGCCGAGCACGAAGGTGATCGTGCCCTTCTGCGGGATGCGCTGGGCGCCGGCCTGCGGCAGATCTTCCTGCTCCAGCAGCCGCTCTGAAATCACGCGCAGGGCCATGGCGGCGCCCCGGGCGGAACGGGCGAGTGCCTTTTCGAATTTTTCCTGTGTGAAGTCGAGCAGGTGGTCGCCTTCCTCGATCTCCGGAATGATCACGGCATTGTCGATCCGCCCGAAGGCTTCGAGCGCAGCGGTGATGGCGTTGCGCAGGCCGAGACGTGAATGCAGCTCGCCGTGATAGGTGGCCGCGCCGTCTTCCAGCGCGTCACGCGCCAGCTCGAGTCGTTCGCCCGAGGCGTCCGCCACGAGCACACGGTGGCCGTCTTCCTGGAAGGTGCGCGCAATGGCGTCGCCGACTTCCCGGCCAAGCCCGAGCACCAGCGTTACGGGCTCACCCATGGGCGCGCACCGGGTGTGACAGCGCAGCGTACGGGGGATGGCAAGGTTTCATGAGCCAGTGTCTCCGGATGGCTGAGGTCACATCAAGTGTCCCGGCCAGTCCGCAAGAAGCGGGCCAAGGGGATTTGCGTCAGCTGGCTTTCAACTGTCGCAGCTGCTCCTTAATCTTCAATTTCTGTCGCTTTAAATCCTTGACCGTCAGATTGTCGCTGGAAGGGCGCTTCTGTTCGGCGGCAATCTGTTCGTCCAGGTGGCGATGCTTTGCAGCGAGCTCACTGATCCGACCATTGAGCGACATGGGCAGTCTCCTGTTTTTCAGCACGGCACTTATAGGGCCGTCCTCCTAAGGTGCCACAAGCCGTCCCCGGAGTCATGCACGACCGGAGCTGGATCTGTTAACGGCCCGCAAACTGGTCAACGTGCAGCGCGGCCGGCGGACTTGCGGCGGGACTTTTCGATGAACATGGCCTGATCGGCCCGCGCAACCAGCGCCGCAGCGCTTTGGCCCGTACGCCATTCGACGACGCCGCAGCTGGCGCCGATTCGGACAAACGGGGTGGCGGGGCTCGCCTCGTCGCGCACCTCGAGCGCATCAATGGCGCCCGCAAGCTGGGCTGCCTTGCGAAGGGTGTCCTCATAGGTCGCATGGGCCAGCACGACGCCGAATTCGTCTCCGCCGAGACGCCCGACAATATCGGTTTCGCGGGTACGATCCTGCAGGATGCCGGCCACCTTGAGGAGGACGTTGTCGCCTGCAGCATGGCCGTAGATATCATTGACGAGCTTGAAATTGTCGAGATCGATGAAGATCAGGGAAAGCGGCGTCTGGAAGCGGCCCGAAAGGGCGATCTCGCGGCGTACCTCGCGCTCGAAGGCGCGGCGGTTGAAGATAGGCACAAGGGCATCATTGTCGGCGAGCAGTTCGGCGTCTGCGAGCGCAGCCTTCAGGGTCGCGGCTTCATCCCGGAGGGCGAGCACCTCCTCGCTGAGCGCCTCGATCGCGGCGCGGGTGCGCCGGTCGAGCTGCTTCAGATCCAAGCCTAGCGCATCCAGCAGGGCGCGCAGTTCGGCCGAATCAATGGGCGGAAAGTCTTTTGCCATGACCCCAAGGATACTCCCGAAACGGACATAAGGGGAGACCCGGTCGCATTTCGCCCGACGCACGAACACGGGATGCCGGGAAGGCCGGCACACGAACGGTTGACCCGCGCCGCAGCGCACCTGATGTCTGCCAGGGGCAGGTTCCCGAAAACCGGGTTCCACTTTCCGGACCGCCGCTCTAAGGTGCGCGCTTTCCGGTAGCGAGGCGGGCAATGGCAGCGGGCAGAACCCCGGTAGTAGGCATCATCATGGGCAGCCAGTCCGACTGGCCGGTCATGCAGGAAGCCGCGCGGATGCTGGAGGCCATGGGCGTGGCCTATGAAGCGAAGATCGTGTCCGCCCACCGCACGCCGGACCGGCTGGTGGAATACGCGAAATCGGCCAGGGGGCGGGGCCTCAAGGTGATCATTGCCGGCGCGGGCGGCGCAGCCCACCTGCCGGGCATGGCGGCCTCGATGACGCCCCTGCCCGTGCTGGGCGTGCCGGTTCAGTCGAAGGCGCTGAAGGGACTCGATAGCCTTCTGTCCATCGTGCAGATGCCGAAGGGCATTCCGGTCGGCACGCTGGCCATTGGCCAAGCCGGCGCGGCAAATGCCGGCATCCTTGCCGCGTCGATCATTGCGCTGGAAGATGCGGACGTGGCGGGGAAGCTGGACGCCTTCCGCGCAGCGCAGACTGCCAGCGTCAAAGAGACCCCCGAGGGATGACGCCGCTTCGGCCCGGCGCGGCAATCGGGATATTGGGCGGCGGACAGCTGGGGCGCATGCTGGCGGCCGCCGGCGCGCAGCTCGGCTTTGACGTGCTGATCTATTCGCCGGAGGACAACCCGCCGGCCGCCCGCGTCGCCGCGGGCGCCTGGTCAGCCGCCTGGGAGGATACCGGCGCGCTGACGGAGTTTGCCAGGGCCTGTGATGCCGTGACGCTCGAGTTCGAGAATGTCCCTGTACTGACAATCGAGACCGTGGAAGCGGCCGGCACGCCGGTCCGCCCGCGGGCCGCTTCGCTGACCGTGTCGCAGGACCGCTATACCGAGAAGCGCTTCCTCAACGCACAGGGCATTGCCACCGCGTCATTCGAGCCGGTGGACGGACCGGGCGACATCACCGCAGCGCTGGAAACGCTCGGCGGCAAAGGGGTTCTGAAGACGCGCCGCGAGGGCTATGACGGCAAGGGCCAGGCTTGGATCCGCTCTCCGGGCGAGGCCGAAACGGCGTGGCAGCGGATCGGCGAGGCGCCGGCGATCCTTGAAGCTGTGATCGCCTTCCAGTGCGAAATCTCCGTCATCGTCGCGCGCGGGCCGGGCGGCGAGACGCGTACCTGGGCGCCGCCGCGCAACCTGCACAAGGATGGCATCCTGTCGGTCTCGTCGGTGCCTTCCGGCCTGCCGAAGGCCATCGAGGACGAAGCGCGGGCCAAGGCCGTGACGCTGGCCGAGGCGCTGGACCATGTCGGCGTGCTGGCGCTGGAATTCTTCGTGCTGCCGGACGGCACGCTGCTCGCCAACGAGTTTGCGCCGCGTGTGCACAATTCCGGGCACTGGACGCCGGAAGCCTGCCAGACGGGCCAATTCGAGCAGCATATCCGCTGCGTGGCCGGCTGGCCGCTGGGCGATACGCACCGGTTGTTCGATGCCGAGATGATCAACCTGATCGGCGAGGCGGGGCTGCTCAGCCCGTCCATCCTCGGGCACGGCGATACCGTGACACTGTATGGCAAGCGCGAAGCTCGGCCCGGACGCAAGATGGGCCATATCGTCCGCCGCCTTGGCCCCCGAAAGGACTGATCCCATGCGCCTTCCCGTCTCGACCTGGCCGGACATCGAAGCCTGGCTGACCAAATCGAAGACCATCGTCATTCCCATCGGCTCGTTCGAGCAGCACGGGCCGAACGGCTTCATCGGCACGGATGCGCTCTGCCCCGAGATCATCGCCAACCATGCCGAGAGCCTGGCGCCGGACGACATCCTCGTCGGGCCGACCTTCAATGTCGGCTGCGCGCAGCACCATCTGGGCTTTCCCGGCACGATCACGCTGCGCCCCTCGACGATGATGGCGGCGATGGCGGACTGGACCGAGAGCCTGGTGCGCCACGGCTTCGAGCGCGTGTTGTGGTTCAACGGGCATGGCGGCAACATCTCCACCATCGAGGCAGCGTTTGCGGAGATCCATTCGCGGCGCAGCTATGATCGGAAGGGCGCCGACAACCGGCCGGACCTGGCGCTGAAGCGGCGCGACTGGTGGGATTATCGGGAGGTGATGAACCTCTGCAACCAGCTCTACCCCGCCGGCCATGGCAGCCACGCGACAGCCTCGGAAGTCTCGGTCACCTACTGGGCCTATCCGGACCGTGAGCGCCAGCATACCGCGATGAGCCCGAAGATTGCCCCGACCGGCACGATCAGCGACGCGGTACGCTATCGCCGCGATTTCCCGGATGGCCGGATCGGCTCCGACCCGACGCAGTCCAACGAGGCAGATGGCGGGAAGATTGTCGAGGTGGCGGCGAAATGCCTGCTGGAGGAGTTGGCGCGGTTCTCAGCCTAAATCCCGCGTAATCTCTCAGCCCGCGCACTGGAAGCGCGGGACCAAGCGGTCTATCAGCTTGGGCCAGAAGGTGAGGCACCCGGAAGGCATGCTGGAAGTCAGAGCGCTCGAGAAATCCTACGCGTCCAAGCACGCCGTGCGCGGCGTGTCGTTTGTCGTGGAAAAGGGCACCGTGCTGGGCTTCCTCGGGCCCAACGGCGCGGGCAAATCCACCACGATGCGGATGATCGCCGGTGTGCTGGAGCCCGATTCCGGCGATGCGCTGATCGACGGGAAATCCATCCTCTCCGACCGGCGCGCGGCGCAGGCGTCTCTCGGCTATCTGCCGGAAGGCGCGCCGCTCTATGAGAACATGACGCCGCCGGAATTCCTGCGCTTCCTCGCCGAAGCGCGTGCAATGCCCCGCAAGTTGCGCCGGGACGCCGTGGACCGCGCGATTGCGGACGCGCGCATCCTGAGCGTCAGCCATCAGCGGATCGGCGACCTCTCCAAGGGCTACCGCCGGCGCGTGGGCCTCGCGGGCGCAATCCTGCATGACCCGCCGGTGCTGGTGCTGGACGAGCCGACGGACGGCCTCGACCCGAACCAGAAACGCGCCGTGCGGGCGCTGATCGCGCGGATGGCGCCCGCCAAGGCGATCATCATCTCGACCCATACGCTGACCGAAGTGCCGGCGATGTGCCACCGCGCCGTGCTGATCGACCGGGGCCGGGTGATTGCGGACGATACGCCGGCAGGCCTTTCCCGGCGCTCCGAGGACGGATCACTTGAGGGCGCATTCTCCCGTCTCACCGACCAGGTCGAGGACGAGACCCTGTGACCGGCTACCTGACGCGCCAGATGAGCGGCTTTACCGCGACCTACCGGCGCGAGCTGGGCGCGTACTTCGCAACCCCCATGGCGTATGTGTTCCTTGCGGTTTTCCTGCTGGCGCTGGGCATGTTCACCTGGGAGGCGGGACGCTTCTTCGATACCGGCGTCGCAGACCTGCAGCCTTTTTTCATGTGGCATCCGTGGCTCTACATGATCTTCCTGCCCGCGCTCGCCATGCGGCTCTGGGCCGACGAGAAGGCGAGCGGGACGGATGAGCTGCTGCTCTCGCTGCCGCTGGGCATCCCGGGGCTCGTGCTGGGCAAATTGCTGGCGGCCTGGACCGTGGCCGCCGCAGGCCTGCTGCTCACCCTCCCGATGTGGGCCTCGGTGAACTTCCTGGGTAGCCCGGACAATACCGCCATCGGGCTCGCCTATTTCGTCAGCCTGCTGATGGCCGGAGCTTATCTCTCGATTGGTGCCGCCGTATCTGCACTGACCGGCAGCCAGGTCACCTCCTTCGTGATCAGCGTGGTGATCGCCTTCGTGTTCACCGCTGCGGGCTGGCCGCTCGTACTCTCCACCGTGCAAAGCGTGTTCGGCACCGGCTTTGCGGAAATCGTCGCGCGCTTTTCCTTCATCACCCAGTTTGAAGGCGCGCAGCGCGGCGTTCTGGAGCTGCGCGCAGTCGCCTATTTTCTCGGCTTCACAGCGACCTTTGCCTTCCTCAACTGCCTCTGGGCCTCGCGCCAGAGACTGGGGTGAAGAGCCAGATGAACGTGCGGCAGTACCTCGTCTTCTCCACCCTGCTGGCCGGCGTGATCCTGCTGGCGGGCAATATTGCGGCGCATAAACTGCTGGCGGGCGCGCGTGTCGATTTCACCGAAGGCAGGCTCTACACGCTTTCGCGCGCGACGAAGACGACACTGGACGAGATCAGCGAACCGGTGGACCTGACCTTCGTCTATTCCCGCCGTGTCGGGCAGGATTACCCCGCCGTGCAGGCCCACGCGGCCCGCGTGCGTGAGCTTCTCTCCGCCTACCAGGCAGCCTCCGGCGGCAGGATACGCATGCGCGAGATCGATCCGGCGCCCTTCTCCGAAGCCGAGGACGAAGCGCTCGCCGCAGGCATCCCGGCCGTGCCGGCCGGCGGCAATGACCCGCTTTATTTCGGCATCATCGGGCTCAATACCATAGACGATGTTCGCATCCTGCCTTTCCTCGCCCCGGAGCAGGACCTGACGCTTGAATACGACCTGACCCGGATGATCGAGCGGCTGAACCATCCGGAGCCGCCCCGGATCGGCATTCTCTCCTCCCTGCCCGGCATGACGGCGCCGGACGCTGCGGGCGGCTACATGCTGCTGCAGGACATTGCCCGCAGCTTCGAGATTGATCCGCTGCCGGACGATTTCAGCAGTATACCCGCAGATGTCGACGTGCTGCTTCTGGCACACCCTCCCCCGCTGTCGGGCCGGCAGGAATGGTTGATCGACCAGTACCTCCTGCGCGGCGGGAGGGCTGTTTTCCTGATCGATCCCGCCGCAAAGAAAGCCGTGACCGGGGACGTGTTCGGCACCAGCAATGAACTTGCCCGCTCAGGCCTTGGTCGGCTTGGCCGGGCCTGGGGCGTGGAACTGGCCCCTGATGCGGTGGCAGACGCGGCCTTTGCGCTGCCAGTGCCGGTGCAGACAGAGCGCGGGACAGTCGAGGAGTTGGCGCATCCGCTGTTCCTCGGCATTCCTGCCGAGGCGATGAACCGGGACGATCCGATCACGGCGGACCTGATGCGGGCCGTGAATTTCGGCGCGCCCGGTGCCTTGTTGCCCGGATCGCCGCCGGAGGGCGTATCCATCACCCCCCTGATAACCACCGGGCCCAGCCCCTCCTTCATCAATGCAGGCGACGCGGCGCGCGACATGCAGCCGAGCGCCGTGCTGGAGGCTTATGAAAGCCTGCCGTCTCCGCTGGCGCTGGCCGTGCGCGTGTCCGGCCTGCTGGTGAGCGCCTTTCCGGCCGGCGCCCCGGCCATCGACCCGCCGCGAGATCCGGCAGCAGCCGAAGCGGCGCGGGCGGCGGCGGCGGCCCTGCCACCGCATATCCGGGCGGGCGAACGCTCCGCCGAGATCATCTTGATTGCCGACGCCGATTTCATTGCGGACGAATTCTATATCGTGGAAGGGGGCGGCGTCGCGGTCGCAGACAATGGCGCGCTGGTTCTGAATGCGCTGGATGCGCTAGCGGGCGGAGGGGAACTTTCACGGCTGCGGTCCCGCGCGCCGGCGCTTCGGCCGATGACCCGGATCGACCGTATGCGGAGCGAGGCGGAAGCGCAATATTTCCGCCAGCAGTCCGAACTCGAATCGCGCCTCACCACGGCGCAGGCGCGCCTGACGGAGCTTCAGGATACCGGCGAAGGCGACAGCTTCTTCTCCGGCGACCTGGAAGCCGAACTGAGCGAGCCCGAGCGCGCTGAACTCGCCCCGCTGCGCGAAGACATCATGGGCCTGCGCGCCCGCCTACGTGAAACCGAGCGCGACTACCGGCGCGGAATCGACCGGCTGGAAGGCAGCCTCAAGGCCCTCAACATTTGGGGCGGTCCGGTCCTTGTGGCGCTGGCAGGCCTGATCGTCTGGCGCCGCCAGAAGCGTCCGCGAAAGGCCGGCGCATGAGCACGCTGCGCGACAGGCAACGCACGCGCCGGACGCTGGTGATGGCCGGCCTCGCTGCGGCGCTCAGCCTGCTGGCTGTTGCGGCGCACCTGGGCGGCGGCGCGCCGGTGGCGACCAGCGCGCGTACCGGCGAGCCCGTGTTCCCGGGTTTTGTTGCCCAGCGCGCCGAGGCGAGCGCCATCCGCATCACGCTGGCGGACGAAACCTACATGCTGGTTGCGACCGGCGAAGGCTGGCGGCTCGATTCGCGGGGGGGCTACCCTGTCCGGCAGGACCGGCTTGCAGAACTGGCGACCGGTCTGGAAAGCCTTGTCTGGGATACGCCGCGCACGGACGACCCGGACAAGCTCGGCCGGATCGGCCTCGGGGACCCGCGCGAAAGCGGAACCGGCGCCCTGCTGGAAGTGATCGGGCCGGATGGAGAGATCGCCGCTGCGCTGATCACCGGGCGCAAGGGTGAGTTCATCTATGCCCGCCGCCCGGATGAAACGCTGGCCTTTCGAGTAATCGGCAACCTGCCGCCGCTCTACAGCTCCGAAGCCTGGCTCGATCTCGGCTTCCTCGACATCCATGAGGACGCAGTGTCGGCCGTCCGCCTGACCGACAGTGAGGGAGAGAGCCTGTTCATCACGCGCGAGGTCGGTTCAAGCGGCCGGGCGTTCCAGCCCGCCCCGCCCTACCAGAACTACCGGCTGACCAGCAGGCTTGCGGTAACCGGCCCGGCGCTGGCGCTGACCCGCTTCCTGCCCATCGGGGTGAAGCCGGAGGCGGCGCTGCGCACACGGGCTGTCGGCCGGCACATCACCCAGACGCATGACGGGTTGGAAGTCGATGTGAGAGCCTACCGGGAGGCGGACGGTTTCTTCATTACGATGCGGGCCATCGAGGCCGGGGAAGGCGCTACGCGGGGCGCCGCAATCAATGAACGTGCCACCGGCTGGGCATTTGAACTGACGCCAACCGACTGGGCGGATTACACGCCGCGCGTATCGACCATCGTGCGGCCGCCCGGCTGAGCGGGCGCTAGTTCGCGCGCATCGTGGCGAGCACGCGGCCCATGCCTGCTTCCTGCACGATCAGTGCGCAGCCTGAGGCGCAGGCCGGAAGGTCTATCTCCGCCTTGCCGCCGAGCCAAGGGCCGATCTGGCGGACGCTGGTGACGGGATTCGGCATCGGGGTCTGGTTGTCGTCGGCGTCGAGGTAGGCCACCCACCAGATGTCGGCGAGGCTGTCCGGCCTGCCGTCCAGCACAACGCGCTTGCCGGAGCGCTGGAGGCGGACATCCGGCGGCTGCGTCTGCGCGGCCTTCAGCATCGCGGCGGCAACCTTGGCCGGCTTGTTGCCGGCCGTCTGCTCAAGACCGTCATAGACAGATTGGGGCGTATACGGACCGCGCAGCGAGAAGCGGTCGGCATAGGCTCTCTGGCGCTCCTTCGACTCCGGCAGGGCCATCTTTTCCTTACCTCCGAGATAGTCCCAGTAATCGACCGCCCAGGTCAGGATCATCACGCTGTCGCCCCGCTCGGCCTCGACCGCTTTAAGCGCCTTGTAAGCCGCCGGGCTCGCCCGGCAGTTCTTGGACGCAAAAAGCTCGACCAGCATCGGGCCTTCCGCTCGAACGGGCGCAGCAAAGCCGGATAGGAACGCGAGGGAGACGAGAAGGTGGATCATGGGATACTTTATAAGTGTTCCCGGCCGCCGCGCACAGTCACAGGCACGTGAAAGGCTGCGAAAAGCCCACCGCTGCCTTGCGGCGCAGCGGGACTTGTCTGGTTTACGCGGCGTCAGTCCCCGGAACGGGCAAGGTCGCGCAGCACATAGTGCAGCACACCGCCATGCTTGACGTAATCGACCTCGATCTCGGTATCGATCCGGCATTTGATCTGGATCGTTTTTACGGTGCTATCGGCGAAGGTGATCTTGCAGGGCACCGTGCACAGCGGACGGATGTCGTTGCCAAGGCCTTCGATATCGACCGTTTCGGTACCCCTCAGGCCCAGCGTCTTGCGGGTGTCACCGCCCGTGAACTCGAAAGGGATCACGCCCATGCCGACCAGGTTCGAGCGGTGGATCCGCTCGAAGCTTTCGGCGATGACAGCTTTCACGCCAAGCAGGTTCGTTCCCTTGGCGGCCCAGTCACGGCTGGAGCCTGCGCCGTATTCGATACCGCCGAAGATGACCAGGGGAACGCCCTTGCCGATCCAGGCCATTGCCGCGTCGTAGATCGAGGTCTGCTGGCCATCGGGACCGATCGTGTAGCCACCTTCAGCGCCGTCCAGCATTTCGTTCTTGATACGGATGTTGGCAAAAGTGCCGCGCATCATGATTTCGTGGTTGCCGCGGCGGGAGCCGTAGGAGTTGAAATCCTTCAGGGGCACCTGGCGCTCGTTCAGGTATTTGCCGGCCGGCGAGTTCGCCTTAAACGATCCGGCCGGGGAAATATGGTCGGTCGTGATCATGTCGCCGAGCACCGCGAGTACGTGCGCGCCGTTGATGGGGTTGATGTCCCCCTTTTCCGGCGCCATGCCCTGGAAGTAGGGCGGGTTCTGGATGTAGGTCGACGAGACCGGCCAGTCATAAGTCTCGGCATCGGTCGTCTGTACGGCCTGCCATTTGCTGTCGCCCTTGAAGACGTCCGCATACTTCGAGATGAACATCTCGCGGGTGACGACACGGTGCACCATGTCGGCGATTTCCCGGGTCGTTGGCCAGATGTCCCTGAGGTAGACCGGCTGGCCATCCTTCGAGGTGGCAATCGGATCCTTCGCAATGTCGATGTTCATGTCGCCGGCGATGGCATACGCGACGACGAGGGGCGGAGAGGCGAGATAATTGGCCCGTACGTCGGGGCTGATGCGGCCTTCGAAGTTGCGGTTGCCCGAAAGGACCGAGACAGCAACGAGGTCGTTGTCGTTGATTGACTTGGAAATTTCCGGCGCCAGCGGCCCGGAGTTGCCGATACAGGTCGTGCAGCCAAAGCCGACAAGGTTGAAACCGAGGGCGTCGAGATCTTCCTGTAGACCGGCGGCGTTCAGGTATTCCGAGACGACCTGCGATCCGGGCGCGAGCGATGTTTTCACCCACGGCTTGCGGACGAGCCCGAGCGCCCGCGCCTTGCGGGCGACGAGGCCAGCCGCGATCATAACATAGGGGTTCGAGGTGTTGGTGCATGAGGTGATCGAGGCAATCACGACCGAGCCGTCACGCAGGGTCCAGTCGCGGCCCTCAACGGCGGCAAGCGTGAAACCGTCGGCGCTGCCGGGCAGGTTTTCGGGGGCAGGATTGCCGCCCTCCCCGACCATTTCCGACTTCTGCAAGGCGGTGGCGGTGGCGGGCGTGCGCACGCCGCGGATGTATTCGCCGAATACCTGCGAGGCCTTGTCGAGCGCAACATGGTCCTGCGGGCGTTTCGGTCCGGAGATGGCCGGGACGACCTCCCCGAGGTCGAGCTTCAAGGTGGAAGAATAGACCGGCGCATAATCGTTGCCGCGCCAGAAGCCGTTTTCCTTGGCATAGGTCTCGACCAGCGCGATCCGGTCTTCGTCGCGGCCCGTCTGGCGTAGGTAGCGCAGCGTTTCGTCATCGATCGGGAAGAAGCCGCAGGTCGCGCCATACTCCGGCGCCATGTTGGCGATGGTGGCGCGGTCGGCGAGCGGCATGTTGTCGAGGCCCGGACCATAGAACTCGACAAACTTGTTCACGACGCCGTGCTTGCGCAGCATCTGGACGACCTTGAGCACGAGGTCGGTCGCGGTAACGCCTTCCTTGAGGGCGCCGGTGATCTTGAAGCCGACTACTTCCGGAATCAGCATCGAGACCGGCTGGCCGAGCATCGCGGCTTCCGCCTCGATCCCGCCCACGCCCCAGCCGAGCACGGCCAGCCCGTTGACCATCGTGGTGTGCGAATCGGTGCCGACCAGCGTGTCCGGATAGGCGACGAGTTCGCCTTTATCGTTCGTGGCAGTCCAGACCGTCTGGGCCAGGTATTCGAGGTTCACCTGGTGGCAGATGCCCGTACCGGGCGGCACCACGCGGAAATTGTTGAATGCCTTCTGGCCCCACTTCAGGAACGTGTAACGCTCCATGTTGCGCTCATATTCCAGGTCGACGTTGGCCTGGAAGGCGCGCGGGGTGCCGAACTCGTCGATCATCACCGAGTGATCGATCACGAGATCGACGGGGACCAGCGGATTGATCTTCTTGGCATTGCCTCCAAGGGCCTTGATACCGTCGCGCATCGCCGCGAGGTCGACCACGGCCGGAACACCGGTGAAGTCCTGCATCAGGACACGCGCCGGACGATAGGCGATCTCGCGCGGGTTCTGGCCGCCATTGTCGGCCCAGATGCCGAAGGCGCGGATATCGTCCGGAGTAACCGTCAGGCCGTCTTCGAAGCGAAGCATGTTTTCAAGCAGGACCTTGAGGGAGGCCGGCAAGCGCGAAAGGTCGCCGAGCCCTGCCGTCTTTGCTGCGGCCTGCAGGGAATAATAGGTGTAGCTCCTGCCACCGGCCGTGAGCTTGCTTTTCGATTTGAAGCTGTCTTTTGACGGCATGAGTGAGCAGTGCCTTCTGTCACGCGGCCGCCCGAGGCTGGGATAGGGCTGGTCCGCCTTTATGTGCAAGCACTCCCTTATAGGCCCGTTCCCGCTGGCGCAATCGGGTGTCCGCCAATGCGCGCGACAAGGCCGCGTTGGCGGGCGCGGCAGAACCGGCTAACCCTGCGGACATGAGTTTGCAGACGCCTTCCCTTCTGGCTGGCAAAAGTCTCGGCATGATCCGCGGCGAGCGGGTTCTGTTCCGGGAGGTCTCCGTAGCGGTCAGCGCGGGTGACGCGCTGCTGCTGCGAGGCGCGAACGGTGCCGGCAAGACCACGCTGCTGCGGATTCTTGCCGGACTGACAAGGCCCGAGGCCGGCGGTGTGACGCGCGGGGCGCCGCATCACTGGATCGGCCACCGTGAAGGGTTGAAGCCGCAGGAGACGCCGCGCGAACACCTGAAGCTCTGGCATCAGGCCTGGGGCTCCAGCGCGGATACTGATTCGGTCCTCGCCCGGATGGGTCTTTCCCGGCCGTCGGATGTGGCAGGCCGTCACCTCTCCGCCGGCCAGCGGCGCCGCACCGCCCTCGCCCGCCTGCTGCTCGAGGACCGCCCGGTCTGGCTGCTCGATGAGCCGTACACGGCGCTCGATGCGGATGGCGGGACGCTTGTCGATACGCTGATTGCGGATCACCGCGCCCGGGGCGGCGCCGTGATCGCAGCGATCCATGGTGAGGCGGGCTTCGCCGCCAGCGCGACCGTGACCCTGTGAGCGCCGCCCCGATCCTCGCCGCCTTCCGCCAGTCCCTTGGCGAAGCCTGGGCGGGCGGCGCAGGCGCGCTGCTGCCGCTCGGATTCCTTGGCGGGGCGGCCGTGCTCGTGCCCCTGAGCATAGGCAGTGACGGCGAAACGCTCCAGGCTGTCGGGCCGGGCATCATCTGGGTCGCCCTGGCGCTTGCGAGTCTCGTGACGCTTGAGCGCATCTTCCAGTCCGACGCTGAGGACGGCACTCTGGACCTCTGGCTGCAAGCGGGCGCGCCCGTCTCTGCCATTGCCGCGGCCAGGACCATGGCCCACTGGCTGTCGGCCGGGCTTCCGCTGGCCCTCTTTTCGCCGCTGCTGGCGTTGATGTTCCAGGCCGAGGCGAGCGCGGCGCTATTCGTCAACGCAGGCCTCTACGCCCTTGGCAGCCTTGCTTTCTTCTTCTGGGGCGCTGTCGGCGCCGCGCTGTCGGCTACCGTCCGCCGGGGGGGGCTTCTGATCTCGCTGATCGCCCTGCCCCTCTACGTGCCGACCGCCATTTTCGGGGCGCTCGCGATGTCCGGCGATCCCGGATCGGCCGGCGCGCCGCTCTTCCTCGCCGCCTCCACCCTCTTTGCCTGCGCTGTTGCGCCCTATGCCATGGCGGCAGCGCTCCGCTTGGCGGCAGACTGAGGGAGCGCTAGGTCAAGTCTCATGTGGTCTTATTTCGCCAACCCCCACAAATTCATGCGCCTGTCGGACTGGCTGGCACCGCTCTTCTATGCGCTCGGGGCAGCCTGCATCGCCTACGGCCTCTGGCAGGGCCTCTGGGTAGTTCCGAAGGACGAGTACCAGGGCGGGGACATCATGCGCGTGATGTTCATCCATGTGCCTGCCGCCTGGCTGGCGATGGCAAGCTATTCGGCGCTGGCGGTGGCCAGCTTCGTCTGGTTCGTCTGGCGCCATGAACTCGCGGATATCGCAGCCAAGGCGATTGCGCCGGTTGGCGCGGTGTGGACCGCGCTGTGCCTTGCCACCGGCGCAATCTGGGGCAAGCCAACATGGGGCACCTGGTGGCAATGGGATGATGCGCGGATGATGTCCGTGCTTTTCCTGTTCTTCCTCTTCCTCGGCTACATGGCCCTGCGCGCCGCCATGGATACACGCCAGAAAGCCGCCCGCGCCGGCGCAATCCTGGCCATGGTCGGCGCGATCAACATTCCGATGATCAAGTTCTCCGTCGACCTGTTCACCTCGCTGCATCAGGACGCGAGTGTCATCACGGCTGATGGCCCGAAGATGGCGGCGGTCTACCTGACGCCCCTGCTGATCAGCGCCCTCGGCCATTCACTGCTTCTTGGCGGCCTGATGCTGACCAGCATGCGGACGGAAATCCGTGAGCGCCGCCTCGCCCGCCTGCGCGCCCGCGAACTGGAGGCCTTCTGACCATGCCGGAATTCGACAAGAATGCCGCCTATATCTGGGCCTGTTACGGGCTCGGCGCGCTGATGATCATCGGCGCGGCCCTGCAGGTGATGCTTGCGGCGCGGGCCGCGCGCAGGAAACTCGCGGCACTTGCCGCAAATGACACGGAGGACGCCTGACATGAGCCGCTGGATCTTCGCCCTGCCGGTCGCTGCGCTGGTTCTGTTCGGGCTGCTGGGCGCCTGGCGCATGCTGTACCCGGCCAAGGGGGAGTTCGAACGGGTGTTGCGAACAGCACCCGAACATGCGTTTGAACTGAAAGAGGGCGGCGAGATTTCCTTTTTCCCTCCGCCCGGAGGAGAGCCGGTCGCCGTCAACCTTTTCGCCAGCTGGTGCGCCCCGTGCGAGGCGGAGCACAAATACCTGATGCAGCTTGCCGAGACCCATCCGAACCAGCTGACGGGCATTCTTTACAAGGACAAACCAGAGAATGGCGACGCCTTCCTAGAACGCCTCGGCAACCCTTTTTCGCAGGTTGCCCTTGATCCGGACGGCAAGGGCGGCCTCGATTTCGGGCTGACGGGCGTGCCGGAAACATTTGTGATCTCCGGTGAAGGCGACATCCTGCTGCACGTGGCCGGACCAATTGACGAAACATCGCTCCAAAAAATAAGCGAGGCGCTTGGGGCGCCTCGCTTGTAATCCGGCTTCGTCCTGAAGCGGAACTTATTTCTTCTTCTTGGCCGGCGCCTTCTTGGCAGCGGCTTTCTTGGCAACAGCGGCTTTTTTCGCTTTCGGCGCCGGAGTAGCCTCTTTCTTCTCGGAGTCGTCAACGAGACCCGTGAGGCCCTGGATCAGGGCATCCTGCTTCGCCTTGGCGAGCGTGGCGAAGAGTGCAGTGTCGGCTTTCGTGACGGCCGGAAGCGCCTTGTCATAGGCCTTCTTGCCTTTGACGGTCAGCGAGACCGATTTGGCGCGCGCGTCGGTTTTCGAATCGGAGCGCTTGATCATACCGCCGGCTTCCATTCGGGCGACCATGTCGGCGAGGGTGGAGCGGTCGATGCCGGTGGCATTGACAAGATCGGACTGGCTGACGCCTTCGTTACCCGAGAGGGCAGCAAGGACCGAGAACTGACGAAGCGTCAGGCCAGCTGTTTTCAGGGCGGCTGCCGAGTGGTTGGCGGCGATCTGCTGGGCGCGGTGCAGGAGGTGGCTGGGCGAGGAGTTGAGATTGAAGGACATGGCTTGGTTTCCGTTTGTTAAAGATGAGGTCCCGCGAAGGACGATATGGTTTGAACAGAGTCGATCCGATGTAGGGGCGTTAAACAAGAACCCCGTAGGCGGATCAAACGCATTCCCCATACAGGCGACAGGATAAAGATTGGATGACTGATCAATTGCCAACTTCTTTCCAGAGCGAAGATTTTCGACTCGGTGTTCCGGAAGGTGAAGACAGGGTACGGCGTATCTGCAACCACTGCAACTTCATCGATTACGTCAATCCGAAGATCGTCGCAGGCTCGGTCGTGACGAAGGGTGACCTCATCCTTCTCTGCAGTAGGGCGATTGAGCCACGCAGGGGATTCTGGACCCTTCCGGCCGGCTTCATGGAAGAGGGAGAAAGCGTCGAGGACGCGGCCCGGCGCGAAGCGCGGGAAGAGGCGTGCGCGGATATCGAGATCGACCGCGTTCTGGCCGTCTATTCCGTGCCCCGTATTTCTCAGGTACAGATCATGTTCCGGGCACGGCTCATTTCAGAGATTGCTCCAGGCCCGGAGAGCGAAGAGGTCAAGCTGGTTCACTGGAGGGATATTCCGTGGTCCCGGCTTGCCTTTCCCACAGTCGTCTGGGCACTGACACATTTCGCGGAAACGAGGAAGAAAGAGGGCTTTTCGCCCTTCGTCAACCCGCCCGGTACAACCGCGATCACCCGGTGATCTGCCCGGCGTTCTTCACGGGATTGTCTTCGGTTCTTCTGGTGGGGGGGGGGCGAGAGAGTGCCGGCGTTACGCCGCAGCTTCTTCCGCCTTCGGTTCGCGAAGATGTTTCAGCGTGTAGGGTGTATTCAGCGCGCCGAAAGCCAGGACGATCACCATGTTGCCAAGCTTCCAGTTGGCCCAGACGTCCTCGGCGTCCCTGGCGCCAAATGTCAGCCCAAGGAGTTCATACGTCCCGGCCGGCGCGACCGGGATGCCGGCGAGGACCAGCGGGGCATCGAAGCCCGGCGCAAAGGTGCGCCAGAGATACTCGTTCCAGATCGCCATCGCGATGAAGAAGAAACCCCAGCGGATCGCGAGAGTGCGCCAGGCAAAATCCGGCAGGTCGAATACTTTCGAGAAAAGCGACTTCCAGACATTCCGTCCGAACATCAGCGGAATGAATATGATGCCCGCCATGAACAGCTGCTGGATGGTCGGCTTCACATAGATGAAGGCCTTTTCCTGAAGCAGGATTCCGATGAGGCCAAATCCGCCGACGATCGCTGAGGAGAACAGCATCATCTGGGAGACCGGCTCGCGCATCAGGACCTGACGCAAAAGGAAACCGAGCATCAGGGCCAGCAGCACCCCCGTTGCCCAGAAGATGGCGGTATCCTTGTTGATCAGCCCACCCATCAGGTCGACACGGCGGAACACGTTGTAGACGAGCACAAAGGCGATCACGGGCACGAAGTCGCCCCAGAGCTGGTTCGCCTTGCCGGCTGCCGTGCCGATGCCGTTTTCCGGTTTCACTGTCTCGTTCATGTCACTTCCTACGCAGATGCAGGCCCGCTGGTTCAGCTTCGCCTGTCTCTCATGGATGGCGAGGCCGATCCAGCCACCCGAATCACCCTGCCGCCTGCATCAGGACGAGGCCCGCCGCCAGCGTGGAGGCTGCCACGATCCGCCGCCGCCCGAAGCCTTCCTTGAGGAGCCAGGCCCCGAGCGCGGCGGCAAAGACGACGGACGTTTCGCGGAGCGCGGTGACCATGGCCACATCGGTGAGCGTGTAGGCATAGATCGCAAGGCCATAGGAGATGGCACCGGCCACGCCCCCGATAATGCCGTTGCGCAATTCCGGCTTAAGGCTCGCGATAACCCGCCCCTTGCGTTGCCAAAGCAGCACAAGCGTCACCCCGATCCAGTCCAGAAGGAACAGGCAGACGATGAAGGTGAGCGGCGTCTCCATGGCGCGCGCCGCCTGCGTGTCCGCCACCGCGTAGAGACCGACACCGGCAGCCGTCATCATCGCCCAGAACAGCGCTGACCGGTCCAGCTTCCGGCCGCGCGGCGTACCGGAGGTCGGCAGCGCGAAGACGAGGATCGACAAGCTTGCCACGATCAGCCCTGCCGCCTGCAGGACGGACAGCTCCTCCTGCAGCCAGATCGCCGCCAGAAAGGCAGTCGCCAACGGGCCAAGGCCCCGCATCACCGGGAACACCAGCGAAAGCGCGCCCCGGTGAAGCGCGCGGATGGCGCAGAACTGGTAGAACCAGTGCACCGCCATCGACACCAAGATCAGCCCCCAGGTCCCGGGCGGCGGAAGCGGAACAAACGGCGCGAGCGGCACTACGGTCAGCCCCATGACGATCGCCACGATTGCCCGCGTCGTCAGCACGTCCCCGCCCCGCTTCACCATTACATTGGTGATCGCCACCGTCAGGGCTGACATCAGGCAAAGCGCAACGGGAAGGAATTCTGGCCCCATGACGCCCGCGCATAGGCGGGATTTGCGCGAGGGGGAAGCAGCGTCAGGGTTTGACACCCCCTCCCCTTGAGGCATCCTTTCCTGCAGGAGGACTTCACCATGGCGACACATGACCTGATCATCCGCGGCGGCACCATCATCGACGGCTCCGGTGCACCGGCCTTCGAGGGGGATGTCGCCGTCTCCGGCGGCGTGATCACCGGCGTCTGCAAGGTGAACGGCAAGGGCATCGAAGAGATCGACGCGCGCGGGCAGGTCGTCAGCCCCGGCTTCGTGGACCTGCACACCCATTATGACGGCCAGGCCGCCTGGGCCGAGGCGATCAGCCCTTCCTCGCTGCATGGCATCACGACCGCCGTGATGGGCAATTGCGGCGTCGGCTTTGCGCCCTGCAAGCCGGAAGACCGCGGCCGCCTCATCCGGCTGATGGAAGGCGTCGAGGACATCCCCTATCCGGTACTGGCCGAAGGCCTGCCGTGGAAATGGGAAAGCTTCCCGGAATATCTGGACTTCCTGTCCACCCGCCGCTTCGACACCGACATCTGCGCGCAGCTGCCCCATGCCGCCCTGCGGGTCTTCGTGATGGGCGACCGGGGCGCAAACCGCGAGGACGCCACGCCGGCTGACATCGCCGCCATGAAACAGCTCGCCAAGGAAGCCGTGATGGCCGGCGCGATGGGTTTCTCCACTTCGCGCACCCTGAACCACCGCACTTCGGACGGCCAGCCGACGCCGACCCTTACCGCCTCGCAGGAAGAACTGACCGGCATCGCGATGGGTCTCGCCGAAGCCGGGCGCGGCGTTCTGCAGTTCGTGTCGGACTTCAACGACCCGCAGAAAGAGGCCGCGATGCTTCGCCGCCTGGTCGAAGTCTCGGGCCGTCCGCTGTCAGTCTCGCTCGCGCAGGCCGATGTTGCGCCCGATGGCTGGCGCCTGCTGCTTGGCGCGATCGAAGCGGCTGCCGCCGAAGGATTACCGATCCGCGCGCAGGTCGCCCCGCGCCCCGTCGGGGTCCTGCTCGGGCTCGACCTGACGCTCAACCCTTTCAGCGCGCACCCGGTTTACCGCGAGATTTCCGATCTTCCGCATGAGGAACGTGTCCGCAAGCTTCACGATCCGGAGTTCCGGGCGCGGCTTCTCGCCGATGCACCGAACACGGACAATCCTTTCCTGAAAGTGATGCTGCGCAGCTTCGGCAAGGTCTTCCAACTGTCAGACCCGGCCGATTACGAACCCGGTCCGGAGCGTACGCTGGAAGCCATCGCCGCCCGGCGCGGCATTAGTCCCGAAGAAGCCGCGCTCGACCTGATGCTCGAACGCGGCGGCCAGGGCATGCTATACCTTCCCTTCCTCAACTACGCCCAGGGCTCGCTCGACGCGATTGCCGAGATGATGCAGAGCCCCGCCACCCTGCCCGGCCTCTCCGACGGGGGCGCGCATGTCGGCATGATCTGCGACGGCTCCTTCACCACCACGATGCTGACGCACTGGATCCGCGACCGTACGCGAGGGGCCAAGCTCTCGCCGGAATTCCTGATTCACAAACAGTCCCGCGCCACCGCCGAATGGATCGGCCTCTGGGACCGCGGCCTGATCGCGCCCGGCATGCGCGCTGATCTCAACGTGATCGACCTTGCGAACCTGAAGCTGCACCTGCCGGAAGTCATCCGCGACCTCCCCGCCGGCGGCCGCCGCCTGATGCAGCGCGCCTCCGGCTATACCGCGACGATCCTCAAGGGCGAGATCACCCATCGCGACGGCACGCCGACCGGCGCAAAGCCGGGCTGTCTCGTGCGCGGGAAGCAGGAAGCGCCGACGAGCGCGCTGGCAGCAGAATAACGTTTGTAAAGGTCACTTGACTAGTCAAGGATCCTTGTCATATGAGACAAGGAAACTTGACAAGGAAATGACCGATGACCCAGCCTAAAGGCTTTCGCACTGCCAGCCGTCGTTACCTGATGGTCTTCTGGCCCCTGATGGCGCTCTACGTGATCACGCTCTTCGCGGGCGTCTACTTTGTGGATGAAGACACTTCACCGCTCTACCTGCGCGCCGGCCTGGCTGTCGCCGTCGCGCTTCCTCTCTTCGGCGTTCTCTGGGCCATGCTGCGCCAAGTGAGGGAGACCGACGAGTACACCCGCCTGCGCCAGTTGCAGGCACTCGCCGAAGGCGGCGCGATCACCACCAGCGCGATCTTCCTCATCGGCTTCCTCGAGATCTTCAACGTCATCAGCGATGTGCCGCTCTTCCTCTTCGGTCCGTTTTTCTTTTTTGCCTTCGGCCTTGCCTATTGCCGGCGCGGCCTTGGCAAGACGGTCTGAGCCACTCCATGAAGAACATCATCCGTGCCCTGCGCACCGAACGCGGCTGGAGCCAGCAGGAACTAGCCGACAAGCTTGACGTCTCGCGCCAGTCCGTGAATGCCATCGAGACCGGCAAGTACGACCCGTCCCTGCCTCTCGCCTTCTCCCTCGCCCGACTGTTCGGTCGCAGCATCGAGGAATTGTTTGATGACGGAACAGCTGTGGCGGAAGCGGCGGAGTGAACTGAAAGCCCCTTCTTCCTCTGGCGGAGAAGGGGTTGTGGATGAGGAGGCGCTTCCTCTCAACGTTTCAAAACACTTGCGAGCTCGGAGCCCCTCACCCCTACCCCTTCAATCCTACCAGCGCCCTCGAAAAAGCTGCTGCCGAAAACGGCCGCAGGTCCTCCGCTTTCTCGCCGATGCCGATGAAGTGGATCGGCAGGTCATGCGCCTCGGCAATCGCGACCAGCACGCCGCCCTTCGCCGTGCCGTCGAGCTTGGTCATTACGAGGCCTGTGACGCCTGCCGTATGCCGGAAAGCCTCGACCTGTGCGAGCGCGTTCTGGCCGACGGTTGCGTCCAGAACGAGAATGACGTCGTGCGGTGCCTGCGGGTCGAGTTTCCTCAGCACCCGGACGACCTTGCCGAGCTCGGCCATCAACTCGGTCTTGTTCTGCAGCCGTCCAGCAGTATCCACCAAGACGAGGTCCAGGTCCTCGGCCTGGGCGCGCTCAATTGCGCCATAGACGAGCCCCGCGGCGTCTGCGCCATGCGCGCCCGCCATCACCGGAATACCGCCCCGCTCGCCCCAGACCTTCAATTGCTCGACCGCGGCCGCGCGGAACGTGTCGCCCGCAACCAGCAGCGCCTTCGCGCCCTGCGCCTGAAGTTTCGAGGCAATCTTGCCGATGGTCGTCGTCTTGCCAGACCCGTTGACGCCCACGAACAGAACCACCCGCGGACGCGGCCCGTCCGAAAAATCCACGACCTTCTCGCGAGGGCGCAGGATCGCCTCGATCTCCTCGGCGAGCACGCTGCGAATCTCGTCGCCGGAAATCTCGCGGTCGAAGCGTCCCTTCGCGAGCCCCTTCGTGACGCGGGCGGCAACCTTTATGCCCATGTCGGACGTGATCAGCAGGTCTTCAAGTTCTTCCAGCGCCGCCGCGTCCAGCTTGCGGCGGCCGAGCGCCGCAAGGCCTTCGGTGAGCCGCGCGGCCGAACGGGCAAGGCCCTCGCCCAGCCTGCCGAACAGGCCCGGATCGTTCGCTTCAGCTTCGGCGGCTGCCCGCGCAGCGGTTTCTGCCTCGGCGCGTAGGCGTTCATGCTCGCGCCGGTCTTCCAGCAGCTTCAGCTCCGCGGCGGCCTTGGCACGCACGGCCTGATCCCCAGCTTCCTGCGCCTCGCGGCGCTGGCGCTCTTCCCACGCGCGGTTCGCCTCGGCGACCTTCGCATCAATCAGGGCTTTTTCACGCGCCGCATCTTCCTGCGCCGCCAGCTCCTTTGCCGAAAGCTCTGGCGCGGGCATCGCTGCACCGGCGGCCTTCGCTTCTTCAAGTTTCTTCTTCTTGCCGAACCAGAGGATCATGAGACGTGTGTTCCGAGGAGTTGCTTGCCGTCATGGCCGGTAATCCGTACCGGGAGGACCTGTCTGCCCTCCCCCGCCGGGCCGTCCAGCCGGATGGGCGTGAAATCGGGAAGCCGCGCCGCAAGCCCGCGCTCGAGCAGCGCGCTGCGGGTCTCGCCCACATGCCGCTCAAAATGCCGCGCCAGCGCCGCCTCGCCCACCGCGCGCAGCCGCGCCGCGCGCTCCTTGACGACCGGCTTTGCAACTTGCGGCATCTTCGCAGCCGGCGTTCCGAGACGAGGGCTGTAGGGGAAAACATGCAGGAACGAGAGGCCACATTCCTCCACCAGCCGCATGGAGTTTTCGAAATGCGCCTCGGACTCGGTGGGGAAGCCCGCGATGATGTCGGCACCGAGCGCAATGCCGGGGCGCACATCGCGCAGACGGTCCGTGAGCTGAATGGCTTGATCCCGGCCATGCCGGCGCTTCATGCGCTTCAGGATCAGGTCGTCCCCGTGCTGCAGCGAGAGGTGAAGGTAAGGCGCCACGCGCGCCTCGCCCAGCGCCTCGATCAGTGCCTCGTCCATCTCGATCGCATCAATCGAGGAAATTCTCAGCTGGCGGAGCTCCGGCACCAGCTTCAGAATGCGTTGCACCAGATTGCCCAGCTGCGGTGTCCCCGGCAGGTCCGCCCCCCAGCTCGTCAGGTCCACGCCCGTCAGTACGACTTCGTAATGCCCGGTCTCGACCAGCCGGCGCACCTGCGCCACAATTTCACCCGCCGGCACAGAGCGCGAATTTCCCCGTCCGTAGGGTATGATGCAGAAGGTGCACCGGTGGTCGCAGCCGTTCTGCACCTGCACATAGGCGCGCGCCCGCCCGTCCATCCCGTCGATCAGGTGCGCAGCCGTCTCGCGCACGCTCATGATGTCATTGACGCGGACCTTCTCCTCGCCGCCGAGCAGATCCCGCGGCGCCCAGGTCTCGGCCTGCATCTTCTCATGGTTGCCGATCACGCGGGTTACTTCCGGCATCGCTGCGAACGCGCCCGGATCAATCTGCGCGGCGCAGCCCGTTACGAGGATCGGTGCGCCGGGATTTTCCTTCGCCGCACGCCGGATAGCCTGGCGTGCGCCGCGCACCGCCTCGGACGTCACCGCGCAGGTATTGACGATCACCGCATCGGCCAGTCCCGCCTCCAGCGCATGGCGGCGCATCACCTCGGACTCATAGGTGTTGAGGCGGCATCCGAGGGTAATCACCACCGGGCCAGAAGGAGGAGCAGTATCCGGCATGTTGGGGTGTCACTTCGCCCTGAAGCGGACGAAAAGCAAGCGCGGGCACTGATTCGGCCGCCCTAGACGTCGGTCTCGAATTCCAGCTCAACCGGGCCGGTCATGTAAACATGGTCGTCGCTGTCGCGCCAGTCGATCTGCAGGTCTCCGCCATCCACGATCACACGCGCCTTGCGCCCGGTCAGCTTGGCGCGCGCCGCACAGACCAGCGCGGCGCAAGCGCCCGTGCCACAGGCCTTGGTGAGCCCTGCCACGCGCTCCCATACGCGCAGGCGAATGGTCTGCCGGTCGATGACCTGCGCGAAGCCGACATTCGTGCCCTGCGGGAACAGCGGGTGATTTTCGACCAGTGGCCCGATCTTCGGGATGTCGTAGGCGTTCACGTCCTCGACGAAGAACACAGCATGTGGATTGCCCATCGAGACGACGGCCGGCAGGGCGAGAATCGGCTTGTCGATCGGCCCGATCTTCAGGTCGACGCCGCGAACATCCATTTTCTCCGCCAGCGGAATATCCGCCCAGCCCATGAGCGGTGAGCCCATGTCCACGGTGATCAGGCCGCCTTCGGCGCGGAAGGCCTTGAGCATGTCCGCTTCGGTCTGGATGGTGATCCGGTCCTTGCCGGTCTCCGCGAGGATCAGATGCCCAACGCAACGCGAGGCATTACCGCAGGCATAGACCTGCGTGCCGTCCGCATTCCAGATGCGCATGAAGACATCCTTGGTGGCATCGCGCTCCAGCGCGATCACCTGGTCAGCCTTGAGATCAGCGGCAATCTGGCGAATCTGCACGGCGCTCGGCGCAAACGGCGTCGACCGCGCGTCGAAAATGGCAAACGCGTTGCCGGCACCGTTCATCTTCCAGAGTTTCATGCGAGGAGTCCTACCGGGTTTCACCGCCTGCGGGAAGCGACTCAAAAGCCTCACTCAGCACCTCATTTCGGCACGCGGGTTGAAACCACCCATCCGGCAAGCTGCACGCCCAGCGCCGTCATCGTCGCAAGCGGCACAAGCCAATAGTCGAACACAAGAACGGTACCTGCTGCGGCGATGCAGGCATAATCCACAAGGTCGCTCGACATCAGCCAGCCGATCGGGCCCCGCGCCCGGCGCACATCCAGCAGCGTCACGCCCGGCCAGGTGCGGGCCATGTCCGGCGGGCCGAACACGGCCATCACCTGCTTCGCATTCAGGATGCCGGTCATTTCCGCGAGATCCGACAGGCGCGCCTCCCCCATCGCAATGGTTCTCTTGCGGCCGGACGTTCCAATCAGGCTGACCAACGCCGACAGCCCGATCGCCAGCGCGATCGCAAATTCTGTGAAATCCACGTAAGGAAGGTAGCCGCCCATCGCGCCCATATAGCGAGCTTTTCAAGCTTCGTCAGCGGGCCCGGGGAATTGCCGCCCAATAGTCGAAATCGAGCAACACGCCGTCCGCGTACTTCCCGTTCGCGTTCTTGTAGGCAAAATCGCCGGGCGGCTGGTCTTTTACCGCAACCAGCCGGAGGCGCAGCGCGCCGCAGGTCTCAGACAGCTCCGCCTTGTCCAGCACTTCGCTCCAGGCATAGATGGTGTCCCAGGCAAACAGCGGGCTGACATGGCTGCCGGCATTGATCGCCAGCATCTGCCCGGCATTGGCCAGGCCGTTGAACGACAGCGAGCGCGCGATCGAGATCACCACGCCGCCATAGATCAGCCGCTTGCCGAACCGGCTTTCCTTCTGGCCGTGGAAGTCGAAATGCACCTTGGCGGTATTCTGGTAGAGACGCGTCGCAATCTGGTGTTCGGCTTCCTGGATCGTCATGCCATCAGCGTGGTTGATCCGCTCGCCGATCTCATAATCCTCAAACACGTGGGGGCTGCCCGACTCTGCGATGTTCCAGCGCTTCATCTGGGGAAACCCGGAGAGATCCTTGGCGGAGACCGCTTCTGGCAAGTCCGGCACCACCGGCACTGGAGCAGGAGACGCCGCATCCCGCTTGTTGACCATCACCCAGCGCACGTAGTTCAGCACGTCCTCGCCATACTGGTTTCCGCCGTTCGTCCGCACCCAGACGACTCCTGTCTTGCCGTTGGAATTCTCCTTGACGCCAATGACCTCGCTCGTCGCGCGCAGCGTGTCACCCGGCATCACGGGCCGAAGGAAACGCCCATCGGCATAGCCGAGATTGGCGACGGCGTTCAGGGAAATATCCGACACGCTCTTGCCGAAAACAATGTGGAACGCGTGCAGCGGGTCTGCGCACAGGCCCGGGAGCCCGACGCTGCGGGCAAACTCGGCGCAGGAATATTGGGCGAAGCGGCTGCCGTTGAGGGCGCGGTAAAGCGCGAGGTCGCCTTCGGTCACGGTTTGCGGGGTCGCATGCACCAGCGTGTCGCCGGGCTTGAAATCCTCGAAGAAGTTTCCGGGATTCGATTTCGATATGCCGGTCTTCTGAACCACCGCTGGGCCTGCCACGTCCGTCTCCTTGACTACCTTGACGGGCGCGTCAGCTCCAGGATGGGAACGCCGCGCCCGATACGGTCTCGGCCACCACCTGCACCTGCGGGCCTTCCGAAATCAAGGCGGGAGCGACAAAGGGCAGCGCCGCGACCAGCAGCGCCGCCGAGGCGAGCATACCGGCGAGCGCCTGCGCGTCCGGCCGGTCGCCAAACTCCTCAAACGCCCTTGCACCCATGACCATGTACGAAAGCCCGAAGGCCGCAAAGGCGGCAAAGCAAAGCAGGAAGCCGGCAAGGACAAGAGCGAGGGTCAACATTCGCCTCTTGTCCCACGCCCGCAATGAGATTTGGCGAATCCGGTCTATGAAATTTGATCGAATCGCGCGCCTCGGGCGCACTGATGCGGCAAAATTGCGCGCCTCAGACGATCTCGAGTAGCTTTGCATTCGGGCGGCCCAGAACGGCCTTATGGCCGTTGATCCCGATGGGCCGCTGGATCAGCTTCGGATTTCCGGCCATCGCGGCGAACACGTCCGCGTCGCTTGCGCTCTCGGCCAGCCCGGCGGCTTTTGCGTCCGCCTCGCGCAGGAACACGCGCGGAGATACCCTGCCCATTTTCATCGCGATGTCCTTCAGTTCCTCGACGCTGAGCCGCTCTGCCGCGCTCATGTACTTGCGGATGGCCGGTTTCACCCCGTTCGCTTCCAGCAGCTCCAGCCCCTTCTTGGACGAGCCGCAGCCGGGATTGTGGATCAGGACATAGGTCATGGGGCGCTCCTTTGTGTGGTGAGGAATTAGGGGCGAACGGGGCGGTGTCGAGTCCTGCTGTCAAAGCCCCTTGTCTCTCGGGAGAAAGGTTCAAAGGAGCGAACTGTCTCCCTAACTCTACACCAGCCCGCGGATCGCCTCATCTATCGCCACGGTCCGGCGCGCTTCATCAAGGTGCAGCAGCTCGGTCATCTTGCCGCTGACCTTGAGCACGCCCTTGCCCGCATTGGCGGGATCGGCAAACGCGTCGATCACGGCGCGCGCCTGTTCCACGTCATGGCGCGAGGGTGCGAAGATACGGTTGGCCTCGTCCACCTGCGAGGGGTGGATCAGGGTCTTGCCGTCAAAGCCGAGATCACGCCCTTGTTCGCATTCGGCGCGGAACCCGTCCTCGTTCTTGATATCATTGTAGACCCCGTCGATCGCGGTCAGGCCAAAACCGCGCGCTGATGCCACGCTAAGCTGCAGGGCCGTCTGGAAGGCCAGCCGGTCCGGGGTCATCCGGGCGCGGTATTCCTTGGCCAGATCATTCGTGCCCATGACGAACGTGGTGAGATGGGAGCCGATGGAGGCCGCCCCGATCTCCTGGATGTTGAGGATCGCGAGGGGCATCTCGATCATCACCCAAAGGGCAAAGCCTTCACCTGCCCCCGCCTTCCTGAGCACCGAGTCCAGCCGCTCGATATCGCGCGCACCGGTGACTTTCGGCGCCAGCACGGACGCGGCGCCGCAGGTGACGGCCATCTCAAGGTCTGCATGGCCCCATTCGGTGTCCAGCCCGTTCATCCGCACGACCAGCTCACGCGAACCATATCCGCCCGCTTTCAACGCCGCCGCGATCGCGCTGCGCGCCTCGACCTTGGCGTCCGGCGCAACCGCATCCTCAAGGTCGAGTATCAGCGTGTCGGCAGGGATTTCACGGGCCTTTTCCAGCGCCCGGGCATTGGCCCCGGGCATGTAAAGGCAGGAACGGCGCGGGCGGTGAGCAATGGACATGAGCGGGTTACCCCTTAGGCTGGTGCTGGTTTCAAGGGAGCGATGCCCCGCATGGCGCTAGATGTCCAGATAAGGCTGGCGAACACGGGCGATTTCGGCGCGCTGGGTAAAGTTTTCCGCGCTTGCGTTCGCGAGGGCGCAGGCCCGTACACAGAGGCTCAGCGTACCGCCTGGTCTCCCGCGCCGCGCGCTGGCAAGGCCCGGTCGGCCCATCCTGGGGCGCAGTCGGTCTGGCTCGCCGAAACGGAAAGCCGTCCGCTCGGTTTCCTGGCGCTGGCTGCAGAGGGCTACATCGACCTCGCCTACATCCTTGCCGAGGCGCAGGGACAGGGCCTTTTCCGGCGGCCCTGCGGCGCACTGGAAAACGAGGCATTCCGCCTCGGAATCCACCATCTCTGGACCGATGCGAGCCTGCATGCGAAGGGGCCGTTCGAAGCTTCGAGTTTCACGGCCACGCGCGCCGGGATGGCGGTCCGCAGCGGCGAGCGGTTGAAACGCTTCCGGATGGAGAAGACCCTCGTTGGCTGATACCGCCCTCCCCCCGATCTCCGGTTTCGCCGCGCCCGGCTTCGAGGCCGTGCAGGACGCGTTCGCGGACAATTTCGCGCGCGGCGAAGAACAGGGCGCAGGTTTCGCCGTACTGCTGGACGGCGAGGTGATCGTCGACCTGCAGGGCGGCTGGGCCGACCGCGCGGGGACAAGGGCCTGGAACGCCAGCACCACTGTGCCGGTCTACTCGACCACCAAGGGGATCGCGGCACTGATCCTCGCGATGGCCACCGAAGCGCTACCGGCCGGCTATGAAACGCCGGTCGCAGAAATCTGGCCGGAGTTTGCCGCCAACGGCAAGGACGCAATTACGATCGGCGAGGTCGCGAGCCACCAGGCGGGCCTGCCCGGCTTCATAGAGGAGATCGACCCCGCCCTCTGGCTTGACCCGCCAGCCTGCGCCGCCGCCCTCGCACAGATTGCGCCGATGTGGCCGCCCGGCAGCGCACATGGCTACCATCCCCTGACCTGGGGCTATCTCGTGGGCGAGATCGTCAGGCGCATCACCGGCCGTACGCTCGGCGCCGTCCTGCGCGAGGACATCACCGCACCGCTCGGTATCGACTTCCGCATCGGTCTTCCGGCTACGGAGCATGCGCGCGTCGCCGACATCCTGCGCCCCAAGGCACTCGCCCCGCTCGGAGAAATCACGCCGCCGCGCCGAGCCGCTTTCCTGACCAAATGGTCTGCGCCAGACCGGGGCGGCGCGATCTGGCGCGAAATCGAAATACCTTCCGCCAACGGGCACGCAACCGCCTTGGCTGTTGCCACGCTTTATAATGCCTATGCAAATGTTGGCCTGATCGGCGGCAAACGCCTGATGCGGCCCGGCACCTTCGCGGCGCTGACCACCGCCCGCGCGGACGGGCTGGACCTCGTGCTACCGATGACCACCCGTTTCGGCGCTGGCATCATGCATAACAACCTCAGGGCCTTCGGGCCCTTCGAGGACGGGCTCGGGCATTGCGGCTGGGGCGGCTCGCTTGCGATCGCCTCGCCTTCGCGAGCGCTCACCTGCGCCTATGTGATGAACCGCCAGTCAAGCAGCCTCGTCGGCGATCCGCGCGCCGTGCGTCTCGTCGAAGCCGTGGCGGGGTGTCTCTGACACCATGCCGGACGGATTTGACTGGATCGGGTTCCTGCTGGCTGTCGCCGCTATCGAACTGACGCCCGGCCCCAACATGGGCTGGCTGGCGGCGCTCACGATCCGCGAAGGCAAGAAACCCGCCTTCGGCGCTGTCGCCGGAATTTTCACCGGCCTCTCCCTGCAGCTCATCGCCGCCGTCACCGGCCTGACCGCACTGATCGTCAGTGTGCCGAGCGTTCACTCCGGCTTGCATTGGGCCGGCATCGCCTTCATGCTCTACCTCGCCTGGGAGGCCTATACCGACACGGGCTCTGTCGCTCTGTCCGCCGCCCCGCAGGAACGCGGCTTCCGCCGCGGCCTGATCGCCAATGTGCTGAACCCGAAGGCACTCGCCTTCTATATCCTGCTGATTAACCAGTTCGTGAGCCCCGCGAGCGCCATGCCCGTGTGGCAGCAGAGCCTGCTGCTCGGGGCGATCCACCTGACGGTCGCGACGCTGGTGCATGCCGGCGTCGTCCTGCTCGCAGCCCGGCTCGGCGCCCGGCTGGAGACCTGGCGCACGTCGCTCGCGGCGCGGTTAACCTTCGCAGGCCTGCTGATTGCCATCGCCGTCTGGCTTGCTCTTACCCCGCTGCGCACCTGAGCGTGCATCTGGCACGGCCATTGCAGTTCTTCTGGCGGATCAGACAATGCTCTCATCAGCATTTGGCAGACTTGGCGGCGGCGCTTCCGGGCACCGCCGCTTTTTTGTGCCTCAGGCCGGCCGCGCCGCCCGCGCCAGCCGCCGCGCCTTGGCATCGCCCATCAGGCTGTCGGCCGTGAAGATGACCAGCGCCGTCCAGATAAAACCAAACGCAATGCCATGCGTCAGGTTGAACGCTTCCTTGAACACGAACACTGCGATCAGGAACTGCAGGGTCGGCCCGATATACTGCATCATGCCGATGGTGGAGAGCTTCAGCCGCTTGGCGGCGAGCGCAAACAGGATCAACGGGAACGCCGTGATCGGCCCTGCCGCGACCAGCAGCGCGATATCCCAGCCGCCCTCTCCCATCCAGCGCCCTGGAACCTGCGTCGTCGCAAACCAGATCAGCCAGATCGCGGCGAGCGGCGCCAGAAAGGCGACCTCGACAAGGAAACCCGCGCGGCTGTCGATGACGACCTTTTTCCGGATGACGCCATAGCAGGCAAACGTGGTGCACAAGGCCAATGCCACCCAGGGCACATGGCCGAAGGCGAAGGCCATGATCACGACGCCGGTTGTGGCAATCCCCACGGCAATCCACTGCGCAAGGCGAAGGGTTTCGGAAAAGATCAGCATTCCGAACAACACGTTGACCAGCGGGTTGATATAATATCCCAGCGAAGCTTCCATCGCCCGGCCAGCGTTCACGGCCCAGATGTAGACTGCCCAGTTCGCGCCGATCAACACGCTGGATACCGCCAGCCATATGAGATTGGAGCCCTTCAACGCCGCCCTGACGTCTCGCCAGTTGGCCGCCAGCGCAATCAGCAGGATCGCTGTCGGCACAGACCAGATGACCCGGTGCGCCAGCAATTCGAGCGCACCAACATGTTTCATGGCACGGATGTACAGGGGCAGGCTGCCCCAGATCAGGTAGCAGCCGAGAGCGGCAGGAAATCCGAGGCGGAGCGCGGCGTTCATGCCCGCGACCTATAGGCCGCTGCCCAAACCGGCGCCACCCGGATTTTGCGGACCCCGTCAGGCTGGCCAACGCCCGAGCGAGGCGCTAGGTCTGAGGGCCAACCAGACCCTCGGAACCGTGCCATGCTTCGCGCCCTCCTGACCGCTGCCAGCCTCCTCGCCCTCAGCGGTGCCGCCTCTGCCGAGACCATTCTTCTCTCCGGCGGCCATGTCATTGATGTCGAGCGCGGGACCGTGATGAAGGATCATGACATCCTGATCGAGGACGGCCGCATCAAGGCGGTTGGCCGGACCGGCACGCTTGGCGCCTCGGGCGTGGCCCGGATCGAAATGAAGGGCGCGTTCCTTCTTCCCGGCCTTTCCGACAGTCACGTCCACCTGACCAGCCGCTCCGACCTTCACGGCTATCGCCGCCTCGCGGTCTCGACTTCCCGTTCGGCGATTTCGGGCGTCGCCAATGCCGAGAAGACCCTGCGCGCTGGCTTCACCACCGTTCGCAATCTCGGCGGACCGGGCTTCGCCGATGTGGACCTCAAGGATGCCATCGATTCCGGCGAAGTGCCCGGCCCCCGCATCATCCCGGCCGGCCAATCGATCGGCATCACGGGCGGGCATTGCGACAACAATCTCTTGCCCTATGAAGACCGCGCCATCGGCGGCGGCGTGGCGGATGGCCCGTGGGCAGTGCGCCAGAAGGTGCGCGAGAACAAGAAGTACGGCGCCGAAGTGATCAAGTTCTGCGGCACCGGGGGCGTGCTGTCGAAAGGCACGACCATCGGCGCGCAGCAATTCACGCTGGAGGAGATGAAAGCCATCGTCGACGAAGCGCACGAGCTCGGCCTCAAGGTCGCCGTGCATGCCCACGGCGCGAAAGGCATCGCCACCGCGATCGAAGCGGGCGTCGACTCGATCGAGCATGCCAGCCTCATCAGCGACGAGAGCCTGAAGGCAGCCATCAAGAAAGGCATCTTCCTGTCGATGGACATCTATGTGTCGGACTTCATTCTCGGCGAAGGCGAAGCCGCAGGCATCCTCCCGGAATCGCTTGAGAAGGAGAAGATCGTCGGCCAGGCCCAGCGCGAACGCTTCCAGGCCGCCGTGAAAGCCGGTGCGAAAATCGCCTTCGGCACGGATGCCGGCGTCTACACGCACGGGTTCAACGCCCGCCAGTTTGCCCTGATGACCAAATGGGGCATGAGTTCCGCTGATGCCATCCGGGCTGCGACCACCGGCAATGCCGAACTGTTCGGCCTCGCAAACGAGATCGGCAGCCTCACCGCCGGCAAGCGCGCCGACATCATCGCCGTGGACGGTGATCCGCTGGCTGATGTCCGGCAACTGGAAGACGTCGACTTCGTAATGAAGGACGGCGCTGTGTTCTATGATGGGCTGGGACAGTAAGCCTGAACCCCTGCTCCCAGGGGAGAGGCGGTCATGGAATAAAAAAGGCCGCCCTTCCGGGCGGCCTTTTCCAGTCTGACACCCCCCGGCGCCCCGTCAGGCCGGGCTCCCGCCCGACCTGCTCAGACCTTGTCAGTCGAAGCTGTAATTGAACCGGGCGCCAATGACGCGCGGGGCCCCGACAAAGGTGAAGTAACTGCGGGTATTGACCGCGCCGCCGTTGGCGTCGGTCAGCACCTGGTTGAACAGCGGCGAGGAGACCACACCGGTTTCATAATACTCGTCAAACAGGTTGTTGATGAAGAGCGACGCGGACCAGGGTCCGGTATCATAGACAGCCGAAACGTTTGCAACGCCGTAGGCATCGAGGGTCAGACCACCGCCGCGATCACCGGTGAGCGATAGCACATCGCCCTGCCATGCGTAGCCGCCGTTAAAGGTCAACGTGCGGTCAGCGCTGAGCTGGTGCACATATGTTCCGAACACGGAGAGCTGGTCTTCCGGCGAACCCGGCAGGCGGTCGCCGGCCTGGCCATCGAGCAGGATCGTGCCAAAGCCGGGCGGCGTGATCGAGCCGACGAGGCCCGGCGCGAGCGCCGTCAGCGAGGCTTCGGAATGGCTGTAACTGCCGCGCACCGAGAGCGCCTCGGAGATCAGCCACTGGCCGTTGAACTCGACACCCATGGACTCGGCGCCGTCGGCGTTGACGGTGATCGGGATAGAAGCATTGATCGTGGCCGAGGTCAGCTGCGGATCCGTCCACTCGATGAAGTAGGCAGCGCCATTGAACGTGACCCGACCGTCTGCGAGTGTCGTCTTGAAGCCGACTTCATAGTTGGTGGTCGTATCCGGCAGGAACTGGCGTTCGTCCCGGGAGGAAACATCGCCGGGGCCAGGGCCAAACTGCTGGCCTGGCGCGAGGGCGCAGGCGCCCTGCAGGTTCGGCGCCAGCGGATTAAAGGCCGGACATTCTGCGACACCGTTTGCGTTCCCGATCCGGTAACCTTCGGAGACTGTCAGATAGCCGAGAATATCATCCGTAAACTGATAGGACGTATTGAACTTGAATAGTGTGCCTTCGTCGGATTGGCCGGTCTTCTCGGTTCCATTCGGGCTGCCTGCTGCAAAGTCAGCCTCAAGGCTGGATTGCAAGGAGCTGACGCCGACGGTCTGGAAGCCCGGGTCAAACAGGGGGAAGTCGACGTCGCTCAGGGATTCCAGATCGTACTGGTAATAACGCCCGCCGACCGTGACGGTCCACTTGTCCGTGAGGTCGTAACCGATCTCTCCGAAGAAGGCAGACTCCTCGAGTTTCGAATAGGCCTGCGAGTAATATTCAAGATCGTCGGGGCGGTTGAAGCCGGCGAACGCAGCATAGCCGGGCGTGTACTCAGCCGAATAGCCTGCGCTTTCGAACTGGTTGTAGAAGACGCCGGCGATCCAGTTGAGCGGACCTTCGGTTGTGGAGACGAGGCGGAACTCCTGGTTGATACGGTCCTGCTTGCCCTTCTCGCGGGTGAAGGACGTGAAGCTCGGGAAGGCCTCGTAGCTGTATTCAAGCGTGATCAAGAGGTCGGTCTGATCGCGCTGGCCGAGGTCGCCAAACTTGGAATAGCCCGTGGCCGATGTGAGTTCGGCAAAGCCGAGGTCGGCAACCACTTCAAGGGCGAGCAGCTGGTTGGTGATCTCGTTCGGCTCTTCGACGCGCTTGGCAAGCTCGTACTCGCCGGCCGGAACGGTTGAGCGCGCGGAGGAACCGCGGCGACCTTCGATATCGGATTGCTGGATATAGTAGGTCAGCGTTCCATCGAGCCAATCAAGCGGCGCCCAGCGCGTTGCAATGCGCGCCGATAGCACGTCCTCACCGTCGGCATCGTTCACCCGGCGGAGGTTTGCCGCCACGTCCGACGGATCGGAAAAGTCCGGATCCGGATCAGATACGCCGATCTGGCGGACCACGAACGGGTAGTCGATGAAGCCGGAATCCTTCTCGAAATCGATCGAGCCGCGCACGGCAAAGTTCGGCGCCAGTGTCTTGTTGAAGGTCAGGCCCGTGTCATAGGAAAGGTCATCAGCTTCGGCGTACTGGGAGATCTCGGTGCGAACATCCAGCGTATCCCCGCCGAAGTCAGGCTTCTTCGGGATGTAGCGGATTGCACCGCCGAGTGTGCCTGCTCCGTAAAGCGTGCCTTGCGGCCCGAGCAGGACCTCGACGCGCTCGAGATCGTTGAGCTTCAGGTCGAGGAAGAGTGGTACCTCGCCGATATATGTTGCGACCGTGCCGCCTCCGTTATTGTTACCGTCGCCGGAGCCGAGCCCGTCAGCGTTGAGACCCCGCACGATGATCGGGTTGCCCTGCCGGCCGCCGCGGTCGATGACGTTGATGCCGGGCACGTAGGCAAGCACGTCGGCCAGTTCGTCGAAGCCCTGTTCCTCGATCTGCTCGCCGCCGACCGCAGCAATGTTGATCGGCGCATCTTGAACGCTTTCGGCGCGCCGGGTGGCCGTCACGGTCACGGCGGAGACGCGCAGCTCGCCTTCCGCTTCAGGGGCCGCGTCTTGTGCGACGGCCGTGAAACTGAAACCGGACGCGAGGACCGCCGCACTGGCGGTCAGGAGTAGATGTTTACGGGACATGAGACTTTCCTTGTTTGCGGGGTTTTTTATAAACCGCCTCTCGTGTCACTAGGTAACGTAAGAAGTCGAAACGTGCGCAAGATGGTCGAGTGCGCGCGCATTCATTTGTGGTGCGAATGCAGCAAAAATGGCACAGAATTGCCTAGCTTTAGTCGTCCTCGGAGAACCTGTGCCCAATTTTCAGTCACCTTCAGGGCCGGATGGCCAAAGGTTGCAGGCGGCAGCCGCCCTGCTCGCGAGGGGAGCCTACAGGGAAGCCCATGGGATCTGCCTCACAGTGCTGAGGGACAGTCCCGGCCACGCCGAAGCGCTTTACCTGCTGGGCATCCTGACCAGTGATCATGCGAATTTCGCCCGGGCCGAAGAGCTTTTCCGCGCCGCGCTTGAAAGTGCGCCGGGGCATGCCGCCGCCCATGCCCAGCGGGGGCGCTGCCTGATCGCGCTCTCGCGGCGGGCCGAGGCGGTGGAGGCCGCGCGGCTGGCAGGCGCGCTGCTCCCGCAAGACGCGTTCACGCTGGACACGGTGGGGGTTGTGCTGAGCCGGGCGGGGCTTCATCTCGAGGCCCTGCCCTTCTATGCGCAGGCCACCGCCGCCGAACCTGGCAATGCGAACTACCAGTATAATCTCGGCGCGGCGCTGCAGTTCGCCGGTAACATGGATGCAGCGCGCAAGGCCTACAGCGCCTGCGCGGCGGCTGACCCCGGCGACACGCGCGGCCTGCCCGCGACCGTGCAGATCACGAAGCAGACGGAAGACCGTAACGAGATCGCCACGCTGCAGTCATTGCTTGCTTCGCACGCGGACGATCCTGACGCCACGCTGCGCATAGGGCATGCGCTGGGGAAAGCCTATGAGGATCTGAAACAGCCGCAGGCCGCGCTCGATTGGCTGGCGCGCGCGAAGACGGGCAAGCGGGCGCTTGTCTCGCATGACGCAGCGGCAGAAGAAGCGCTGTTCGAAGCCTCGATCCGTGCGGCCGGAACACTCCGGGGGCGGACGAGCGGCGCCTCGGGTGCGCCGGTATTCATCTGCGGCATGCCGCGCACGGGCACGACCCTGGTGGACCGGGTCCTTTCGAGGCACAGCGAGCTTACATCCGCTGGCGAACTGACGGACTTCGCGCTCTGCCTCAAGCGGATGGCGGAGACGCCCTCGAACCTCGTGCTCGATCCTGCAACACTGGACGCGGCAGCCGGGACGGACCTGACAAGGCTCGGCGAACAGTACATGGCGGGCGTGCGGGGCTCGCTCGGACTCGCGGGCCGGTTCACGGACAAGATGCCGCTGAACATCCTGCTCGCTCCGGTGATCCTTGCGGCGCTGCCGGAGGCGAGGGTGATCTGCCTCAGGCGGCACCCGGCCGATACGGTTCTGTCGAACTACCGGCAGATGTTTGCGACGAGCTTCTCCTATTACAACTATGCCTACACGCTGGAGGATACGGCGCGCTACTATGTGCAGTTCGACAGGCTGGCCCGGCATTTCGAGCGCGTGTTGCCGCCGGAGCGGTTCACTGCGGTGCATTACGAACGGGTGGTTGCGGACCTCGAGACCGAGGCGCGCCGGCTGCTCGCATTCTGCGCCCTTCCCTTCGAGCCACAATGTCTGGCGTTTCACGAGAACGAAGCGCCCGTCGCTACCGCCAGCTCTGCGCAGGTACGTGAGCCGCTCTACACGACCGCGCTCGGCCGCTGGAAGCGCTACGAGGCGGGACTGAAACCCGCGCTGGATATCCTCGAAGCAGCAGGTTGCGTTGCGGCAGGTGAAAGATCACCGGGCTGACCCTCTGGCGCTTCGCGCGCACGGCGCTAGGCTGCGCGGCGAAATCAAAGGGACAGAACAATGAAACATCGCCGCCTGGGCAAGAGCCCGATCTTCGTCTCCGACATCTGCATGGGCACGATGACCTTCGGGGCTCAGACAGACGAGGCCGAGGCTTTCCGCATCCTTGACGCCAGCTATGAAGCAGGCATCAATTTCTATGACACCGCCGAGAACTATCCCGTACCGCCGGATTCCAAATGGGCCGGGCGGACGGAAGAAATCTTCGGGCGCTGGATGCAGACCAAGGACCGGGACTCGATCATCCTCGCCACCAAGGTGTGTGGGCCGTCGCATGGCTGGATCAAGGGATCGCAGCGCGCCGGGATGACCGCGCTTGACCGGCACAATATCCGGCGCGCCGTCGAGGCCAGCCTCGACCGTCTGCAGACGGATTACATCGACCTCTATCAGACCCATTGGCCCGACCATGGCACCGCCTACGACGAGACAATGGACGCGCTGGACGAGCTTTGCCGCGAGGGTCTCGTGCGCATCGTCGGCTGCTCCAACGAAGACGCCTGGGGGCTGATGAAGTCCATCGCCGCGTCCGAGCGGCTCGGCAGCATCCGATACCAGACGATCCAGAACAATTTCTCGCTGAACAACCGCCGCTTCGAGGATGCCCTTTCGAAAGTGTGCAAAGAGGAAGGCGTGAGCCTGATCCCCTATTCACCGATTGGCGGCGGCGTTCTTTCCGGCAAGTATCAGGGCGGTGCAACCCCGGAAGGCGCACGGTTCTCTTCCTACCTGAAGATCGGTGGCCGCCAGGCGGCGATGGCGAAACGCTTCGTCAACGAGAAATCCCTCGCCGCGACCGAGCGCTTCATGAAGATTGCGGCGGACGCCGACATTAGCGTCGTGACGCTGGCGACGGCCTGGTCAAAGCAGCATGATTTTGTGGCCTCGACGATTGTCGGCGTGTCGAAGTTTGATCAGCTTGCGGACATCCTGGCGGCAATTGACCTCGAATTGTCGCCGGAGGTGATGAAGGCGTGTGATGCGGTGACGAAGGAAATTCTGTATCCGATGGGGTGAGGCTACACGTTCGCCCCCCTCTCCCGGAGACGGGAGGGGGGGTAGTGGGAACGTCCGCGGGTTCAGCGGCCCACATATGATCAGACCCCCGCCTCCATCTTTGGGAGGTCGGGGGCCTTTGCCTTTGTTTCCCACCAAAGTTTGTACGGAAAGGCGCTAGGCAGCCTTCGCCTTGGTCAGGACTTCGCGTTTTCCGGCGTGGTTGGGGGCGGAGATGACGCCCTCTTCCTCAAGGCGGTCTATCAGGCCGGCCGCCTTGTTGTAGCCAACCTTGAGGCGGCGCTGGAGATAGGAGGTGGAGGCGCGCTGGTCGCGGATCACGACAGAGACCGCTTCGGCGAAGAGGGCGTCGTCATCATCGCCGCCGCCGCCTTCACTCATGCCGAGCATGGCGTCCATCACCGGTGAGCCCGAAGAGCCGTCATCATTGGCCTCTACAATGTCCATGACATAGTCCGGCTCGCCCTGGTCGCGCAGCCAGTCGGCGACGGCGCAGACTTCCTCGTCGGAGACGAAGGGGCCGTGC
>Ga0163144_10002625_pt1 | contig 41218 bp, 36 predicted proteins | sample OliLak19BULKMAT1_FD_123175 | JGI IMG/M metagenome (GOLD analysis project Ga0163144, IMG submission 123175) | Freshwater microbial mat bacterial communities from Lake Vanda, McMurdo Dry Valleys, Antarctica - Oligotrophic Lake LV.19.BULKMAT1 | ecosystem: Environmental > Aquatic > Freshwater >...
AGCCCCTAGCCCCTAGCCCCTAGCCCCTAGCCCCTAGCCCCTAGCCCCTAGCCCCTAGCCCCTAGCCCCTAGCCCCTAGCCCCTAGCCCCTGGCTTCATATCTCTATAACCATCGCCGGGTCAAACTTTCCGTTCTCGTAGCTGACGACGGCCGGGACGCTGCCGTCGCGGGCCTGCTTCCAGTTCGAAGTGCGGTAGCCCATCGGGTTGGCGACGATGCGCGTGCCGTTCACTTTGAAATCGAAACCGTCGTGGGTGTGGCCGTGGATCCACAGCACTGCCGGGCCCAGCAGCGGTGTCAGGTCCGATACGAAAGCGGCGCTGGTGAGGCTGGGACCCCACTTCGGATGCACGCTGCCCGGATGCGGCGCGTGATGCGTGATCACCACCGTCTTGCCCGGGAACGGTTCGGCCAGTTTTCCTTCGAGATAGGCTTTCGCCTTGCGATGGAGTTCCATGCTGTGCTCGGGAGTGAATAGTCCCTGCGCGCCATAGCGGATGGCGCGGAAATCGACCACGTAGCGCAGGGATTCCTTGATCGCCGGGACCAGGGTCTTCTCCCCGAACAGCTCGAAGTCTGTCCACAGGGTGCTGCCGAGGAACCGGACGCCATCCAGGATCAGCGCGTCGTCGTCGAGGACATGTACGTTGCTGTCCACCGAACGGGCCCGCAGAGCGGCGGCAACCTCGAAGTACTCGCCGTCGTAGTACTCGTGGTTGCCCGGAACGTACAGCACGGTCTTGCCGGCGAAGGCCTTCTCCGCCCAGTCGATTGCTGCCGTGCCGTTGTCGATGTCCCCGGCGAGTACGACCACGTCAGCGTCCGTTTGCGGCGGGCGAAACGGCGGATGCCTGTCGGAAAACTCCAGGTGCAGGTCGGAGAAGATCAGGATCTTCATGCGCGCTCTCCCCGGACATTCCTCGCTTGAGGGGCGGGGGAGTTCAGTACCCTTGTTGGTTTGCCGTCCAGGAATGCAAGCACGTTCTCGATCGATTCGCCATAGAAGACACGGTAGACCTCCTGTGAGCCGTAGCCCAGATGCGGCGTCAGCACCGTGTTCGGAAGGCTGCGCAGCGGATGGTCTGCGGGCAGGGGCTCCTGGCCGAATACATCGAGGGCGGCGATCAGCTTTCCGGTCTGGAGTCTTTCCAGCAGCGCGGCTTCGTCGACGAGCGGCCCACGCGAACTGTTGACCAGGATGGCGCCGGGCTTCATGAGCGCGAGGTCCTGCGCACCGAGGAGGTTGCGGCTGCGCTCGGAGAGGACCACATGCAGCGACACAGCATCCGACTCCTTCAACAATGTCGCCTTGTCCACCCGCTTCGCTCCGGCCTGCGCGGCTTGTTCATCCGTCAGGTTCTGGCTCCAGGCAAGCACCTTCATGCCCAGCGCCAGGCCGTAGCGCGCCATTTTCGACCCGATCTTGCCCAGGCCGATGATGCCGAGCGTCTTGCCGTCCAGCGTAATGCCGGGCTTAACGCCGTTCTGGAAACGGCCATCGCGCATGGATGCGTCGGCCACCGGGATGTTACGGGCGGCTGCGAGCAGCAGTCCCAAGGCAAGTTCAGCAGTGGCAGCGCCGGAATTGCCGTGGCCGGTGTTGCTGATCACGATCCCCCGCCAATTGCATTCTTCGACGTCGATGGTCCACGTGCGCGCGCCGGTGAGAGCGATCATTCGCAGCTTCGGCAGGCGGTCGAGGATTGCCTTCGGGAACTGCGTGCGCTCCCGCATCGGGATGAGAACCTCGAAGTCCGCAAGCGCCCCTGCCGTATCGTCGGAATTCCGGAACGGCCTTTCGAAGAACGCCACCTCGGCGCGCCCCTGCAGCGGCGCCCAGTCCGCACTTTGCCTTGCTATGTTCTGCCAGTCGTCGAGAACCGCGACTTTCGTCATGGGCATTCCTCAGGTTGAAGTTGAAAGGTCAAAGGCAAAAGGGGAAAGTAATGTCAAAGCCCGCGCTCCTCAGATGTGGCACTTGCTTCTACCTTTAACCTTTTCCCTTTAACCTTGTCTGGTTCAGAATATCGCCCATCATGAACGATATTCGACCGTCCATCCTCGTCGGCCTGATCGGCGCCGGCATCCCGGCCTCGCGCACACCCGCCATGCATGAGCGCGAAGGGAACAGGGCTGCTTTGCCTCCCAGGGAGGTCGGGAGTACATTCCAGAACTGCAAACCAGAACTGCAAACCAGAACTGCAAACCCTTGCGTAATGCGATATGAGGCGAATGTTTTGACCTTCCACCCGGCCCGAGTACCTCGGCCCTCAGCCCTGTTTTTCCGGCGCATGGCGATGCTAGTCGTGATACTGCTATCGGCAGGCGGGCCTGCCGCCGCCGAGTACCCCGAAAAGCCGATCCGCTTCATCATCCCCTCCGCCGCGGGAGGGTCGCCCGACGTGCTGATGCGCATCCTCACCGCCGAACTATCGAAGCGTCTGGGTGTTGCCTTTGTAGTCATCAACAAGCCCGGCGCCAACGCAATCATCGGCACCATGGAGATCGTCAGCGCGGCGCCGGACGGCTACACGCTCGGATACGGCAACATAGTTTCGCTGGCGATCGTGTACGGGCTGATGTCCAGGGTTCCGTACGAACTCGAGAACCTGACGCTGATAGCCAACTGCCTGCGCGTTTCCAACATGCTGGCGGTGAACAACGACCTTCCAGTGCACAACGTCCGTGAGCTGATCGACTACTCGAAGAAGAATCCGGACAAGCTGGTGATGGCTTCCGGCGGCAACGGTACCAGCGGCCACCTGGGTGGCGAGCTGTTCAAGGCCATGACAGGCGCGCGCATGCTGCATGTCCCCTATCGCGGCAGCCCGCAGGCAATCAGCGATGTCATGTCTGGAGAAGCCAACGTCACCTTCGACAACCTCACTTCACTCACTCCCTACGCGAGAACGGGCCGGGTGCGTCCGCTGGGCGTATCCGGCACGCACCGCTCGCCGCTGTTCCCGGACGTGCCTACAATTGCCGAAGCGGGTGTGCCCGGCTACGAAACCACCGCCTGGGGCGGGATCGTCGGTCCGGCGAAACTGCCGAAGGAAATCGTCGCAAAGTTGCAGCGGGAGATCGTGGCAGCGGTGCAATCGCCCACAGTCCGGGCGCGCTGGGCGGAACTCGATACGGAAACCGTCGGCGGATCGCCCGATGAATTCGCGGCACTGGTACAAAAGGAGCGTCCGCGCTGGGCCGAAGTCATCCGCCGCGCTGGGGCTAAAATTGACTAGTTAACTAGATCTTGAACCACGGAGGGCACGGAGGGCACGGAGGACACGGAGTTAAGAGCAAGAGAAGGGATAGAAAGAATTCAGAATGGTTCTTTTCGTGATGACCGACCATCCTCAACTCGGGTGACTACGAATGGCATCAATTTCCCGACTCTATGTCCTGTATTCTTTCTCCGTGTCCTCCGTGTCCTCCGTGCCCTCCGTGGTTCAAGACGTGGATTTCTAGAATAAATCATGAATGACCATTTCGATCTTCTCATCCGCAACGCCTCGATCATCGACGGCAGCGGTGCGCCGCGTTTCGACGGTGACATCGGCGTGCGCGGCGACCGGGTCGTACGCATGGGCAATCTCGACGGTACCCGGGGCGACGTCGAGATCGACGCGTCGGGCAAGGTGGCGTCGCCGGGGTTCATCGACGCGCACACGCATGACGACAGGCTCATGCTTTCCGGCGCGGACATGGCGCCGAAGGTCAGCCAGGGCGTGACCACGGTCGTGGCAGGCAACTGCGGCATCTCGCTGTCGCCCATGCCGGATGGAATGAAGGGCAAGGTGCCTTCGCCGCTCGACCTGCTCGACAACGAAGGCAAGTGGTTTCGTTTTCCCACTTTTTCCTCCTACATCGAGGAGCTGGGCGCGCATCCGGCAGCGGTCAATTGTGCATTGCTGGTCGGGCACATGACCCTGCGCGTGGTGACCATGGATACTCTCGACCGTCCGGCCACGCAGGCGCAGATCGGGCGCATGCGCGAACTGACGCGGGAAGCGCTTGCCGCAGGAGCGATTGGCTTTTCGACCGGCCTTTACTACGAGCTTTCGAACGCCGCGCCGACTCAGGAAGTGATCGACATTGCGCGGCCGCTGAAGGAATTCAACGGCATCTATTGCACGCACATGCGCAACGAGGCCGAGCACGTTCTGGATTCCCTGGATGAAAGTTTCCGCATCGGCCGCGAGCTGGACGTGCCGGTGGTGATTTCGCACCACAAGGTGGTCGGCATGCCAAGCCGCGGCCGCTCGAAGGAAACGCTGCCGAAGATCGCCGAGGCGATGCGCCACCAGCCCGTGTGCCTGGACTGCTATCCTTACCTGGCTTCCTCGACCATGCTGAGTTTCGAGCGCACGAAGATCTGCTGGCGGGTGATCGTCAGCTCCTCGAAACCGCATCCGGAGTTCGCGGGCATGGATCTCGACGAAGTGGCGAAGAAAATGGCAATGCCGGTGGAGCAGGCCGTGGCAAAGCTGCAGCCGGCCTCGGCGATCTATTTTTCGATGGACGAGGACGACGTGCAGCGCATCCTTTCGTTCGAGCACACCATGGTGGGTTCCGATGGGCTGCCGCACGACATGCGTCCGCATCCGCGCCTTTGGGGCACGTTCCCGCGCGTGCTCGGCCACTACAGCCGCGACCTGAAACTGTTCCCGCTGGAGACGGCGGTGCGCAAGATGACCGGCCTCACGGCGAAGACTTTCGGGCTCAAGGATCGCGGCGTGCTGAAGGAAGGCGCTTACGCCGACATCACCATTTTTGATCCTCGGACCGTGGCCGAGGCCGGTACCTGGGAACGCCCAATCCAGACCGCGCACGGCATCGAAGCGACCATCGTCAATGGCAGGACGGTGTGGAAGAACGGCGCGCCGACGTCGAACAGGCCGGGGAGGGTTCTGAAAAGAGAGACAGCTAAAAGGTGAAAGGTTAAAGGGAAGAGATACTGCTCTAGAACAGCGTTAACCTTTCACCTTTTCCCTTTTTTTCACTCCGCCACCCCGATCTGCCGGAAGAATGGCAGCAACTCGCCGAGAAAGTACGCGGCCCTTTCGTCGATCATCGCCCGTGTCTCCTGAAGCGAGACCCCCGACCTGTCGCTCCCGAGCCTGCTGCCGCTGCTGAGCCAGGCTTTCAGCGCATGCTCGACCGCATCGTCGTGCCTGCGCGGTCCGATCAGCAGCAGCTTGTCGAGCAGATTGAGGGCCACGCCGGAACCCCAGATGGGGGACGCGAGCATTACGTTTTCTGCGTCGACGGGTCTCGCCAGTATCGCCCTGTTGAAGCTCGCCGCGGCAGTCCAGCGCGCTTCTTCTCCCGCGGCCGGCAACGCAGGCACGATATTCCCGAGCGCGGCCATGCCGAAAACGGCCTGACGCACCCGTGGCCGGGTCATTCCGGCTGTTTCTGATGCGCTTGCCAGTTCATCGAAAGTCATCGGCCTGCGCGCCAGCGCATCGAGCACCGGCGCATAGACGTCGGTTTGCAGGACCAGGTCGCCAGCCGGGGTTTTTTCGGTCAGCCGGCAACCACCGCGTGGCCGCGCCAGCGCGAAACGCGTGCGCCCGAGCAGAGCTTCGAGGTCTGGCTGGGCGGCCATGGGCGCGCTGCGTGTGAACACATCCTTGCGAAAACCCCTGTTGCGTGCAAAGTCCTTGACCGTCTCTGCCATCCTCTGATCCCCAGTCTCGGCGACAAGTGCCGCCATGGCTGGCGAGAGCGTGAACTGGTCGAAATTTTCGATCAGTTGCGCCGAGCCGGCGTATTGCAGGTCGGCCCCGGCCAGATCATGAGCCACGTCGGCGTGATAGAACGGCGTCCAGTGTTCGTTGTAGTACTCGTGGGCGAGGTAGTCAGGATCCTGTCCGACGATGCTGTCGAGGCGGGCATTCGCAATCGGGCTGGTACGGAAGTAATCCGCCCCGGCATATTGCAGTCGACGCACGAAGTCGATCGATTGGCCGATCCGGGAGGGCAGGGGGCCGGTACCACGATTCGCGTGGTCGGTCAGCAGCCGGCGCAGCGGCATCACCTGGCCCAGCCCCGGCAGGCTGTTGTAGCTGACATAGGCAATGCCGCCGGGCTTGAGTCGGCGGCGGATGAATTCGACGATGTGCCGCCGGCTCTCCGCGCCGACCCAGGAATAGACACCGTGAAGCGCGATGCAGTCGGCTTGCGCCAGGTCCATTTCGGCCAGGGCGGCAAAACTCCTCTCCAGGAATTCGACGTTCGCCACGCCGCCTTCCTGCGCCAGGCTGCGCGCGTTCCGGATATGCGCCGGATTGAAATCGACGCCAATGAACCTGCCCGCGGGATTGGCCGCCGCCAGCAGCGTGGTGGAGTAGCCGTTGCCGCAGCCGAGCTCGAAGTAAATGAAGGGACGGTCGAAGTCAGGCGCCTGTATCCCGCCGAGGAGGGCGACGAAACGCAGCAATGCCGGAGTGAGTTCGGGGTAGAAGCCGTGCGTATAGCCGACGTCGACCATATAACCCTCGGTCCAGGAGTTGGCCTGCATGATTGCTTGCCGTATCGTTGCCCCGAATGGGCGGACGCCTAAGCTAGCATAGCGCCGCACTGGCTGCCTCCGGTTCCCTTGCGGGGCTGCGGCTCGAAACTTGAAGGCAGGCAGTTCGTGGTCGTCGTCTCGAGAATGGCTGCGGGATTCGGGGTAACTCCGCCGGGGACGAAGACGGCGAGCGTTGTTGCGCACCCGGCGCGCGCAAAAATAATGGGGGCAAAGGAAAGCGGTGAAAAACTTTCCTTTAACCTTTCCCCTTTTCGCTCGCGACAGCTTCGCGTCGAGTCGCTTCCGTCACCATCTTCATCAGCGCAATCGGGTCCACGGGCTTTACCAGGTGGTCGTCGAAGCCGGCTTCCTTCGTGCGGCGCTTGTCCTCCTCCTGCCCCCACCCGGTCTGCGCGATGAGCACCATGTCGCGGCCCCAGGCACTGCTGCGGATGCGGCGGCAGGCCTCGTAGCCATTGAGTTTTGGCATGCCGATGTCGAGCAGGACGACCTCCGGACGGAAGGTTTCCGCGGCGGCGACCGCTTCCTCGCCGTCGTACGCCGTGTGCACTTCGTGGCCGCCGATCTGCAGGAACATGGCCAGGGATTCGGCGCCGTCCTGGTTGTCGTCCACCACCAGCACGCGGCGGGCGCTGGACGGCGCAGCGCCGCCTGCCGATACAGGGTTCGATGAAGCCGAATTGGCGGACGCCGCCAGAGCCGGTACGCGCAGGATGAATTCGCTGCCTTTGCCGAGGCCCGCGCTGCGGCCTTCGACCGCTCCGCCGTGCAGTTCGGCCACTGACCTGACCAGCGACAGTCCGATGCCCAGCCCTCCCTGCGAGCGTTCCATGGACGCTTCCGCCTGGAAAAACATCTCGAACAGCCTGGGGATGGCCGCGGCATCGATGCCGATGCCGTTGTCTTTCACCCGCATCACCGCTTCATCGCCTTCGCGCCGCGCACTGAGTTCGATCCGCCCGCCGACGTCGGTATACTTCGCCGCATTGATGATCAGGTTCATCAGCCCCTGGGTCAGGCGCGCCATGTCGGCGAGCAGGTAGACCGGTTCCGCTGGTACATCGAGGACGAGCTTGTGGCCGTTCTGGTCGATCGTGGGCTGGCTGATCTCCACGGCGCCGCGCACGACTTCCTGCAGTTCGATGCGCTGCCTGCGCAGTTCCAGCTTGTTGCGGCTGATCCGCGACACGTCGAGCAGGTCGTCGATCAGCCGCGTCAGGTGGTCGACCTGGCGGTCGATCACCTCGCTTGCCCAGAGCACGTCCGGCTCGGCCGACTGTTTCATCTTGAAAATGCGCGCCGCATTGCGGATGGGGGCCAGTGGATTGCGCAGCTCGTGCGCCAGTTGCGCGAGGAAGGCGTTCTTCTGCCGGTCCATTTCCCGCAGGGATTCCTCGGCGCGCTTGCGCTCGGTCACGTCGCGCGTCGTGCCGACGATGACCTCCACCTCGCCATCCGGGCCGAGTACGGGCGAGAATATGTAGTCGTAGATGCCGGAGATGCCGCTGGCACCGGTGAACGGCACTTCGCCGCGGATGGGTTGCGTGGTTGCCAGAACCTGTGCAATTTCCCGCATGTGCATGTCGTGGTGCCACTGTTCGTATCCCAGTTCCAGACAGGTCTTGCCGACGATCTGGTCCAGCGTTTTCGCCCAAACGGTCAGCAGCCGCCGGTTCGCATAGAGGAAGCGGCCGTTGCGATCGAAAATGAAGGCGAAGTCGTCGGTGGTCGAGAGGATGGTTTCATGGATGCGAAACAGGCGGTCCAGGTCGTCGGTGACGTCCTTGCGGTCCTGCTCCGCTTTGCGCCGCGCTGTGACGTCCAGCAGCACGCCAAGGACGCGGATGGGCTTGCCCGATGCGTCCCGTTCGATCGTGCCGCGCGAAATCACCCACCGCGTTGCGTCGCCATTGACGATCCGGTATTCGGCTTCGTAGGGCTCGCCGGTATCGATAGCGCGCTTTACCCGGTCTGCGCGCATTTCGCGGTCGTCCGGATGAATGAAGGGTTCGAAAGCGGAGCGCGGTGCCGATCCCTGCTCGTCCAGCTTGATGCCGAACATGCGTTCGAAATTGGCGTCGCCGTGCACCTGGTCGCTCAGCATGTCCCAGTCGAAGACGCCGATCTCGCCGGCGTTCAGGGCGGTTGCCAGGCGGCGGCGGGCGGTTTCCAGGTCGCGCTCGACCCGGGCGCGCTCGACGGCGTCGGCCGCCTGGCGGGAATAAAGGTCGAGGATGCGCAGTTCCGGCGCCGAGAAACGGCGGGCCTCGCTGAGCTCCGTGGCCAGCACGCCGAGCAGCCTGCCGTCGTGGCCGAGCATCGGTGTGGCCTGCACGGCGCGGAAGCCCGCCTGCGCGGCGATGTGCCGGTAGGGCGCGTAGGCCGCGTCCTGATTCACGTCCTCGATGACCACCCGCCTGCCCTCGCGCAGGACGCGCGCGCTTGCAGTCTGGTCCTGGCGGGAGACCGTGCGCAGGGCGGTCAGGAATTCCTCGGGCAGCCCGCGGTGGGCGATGATTTCAAGCACGTCCCGAGCCGGGTCGTAGAGCTGAATGTTCCCTTGATCGGCTCCGAGCAGCAGCATGGTCGCTTCGAGGATTTCGTACAGGTCCGCCACCAGTTCGGCGGAAACGGCCCGCCGCGCAAACGGACTGCGGACGTGGGCTGCTTCGGCGGGCTTGGGCTGGTCGGCGAACATCGTGGTCCGGGCTATTTTGCGCCTGTTTGACGGAAAGGGTCAGTCCGGATCCCGCCCGGCCCTCCCCCAGCCACTCCCGGCTCGGGGGGGCAACCCTTAACACACCAGAACCCGGTTCCCGGTGCTAACCTATTGCCGTGGCTCGCGTGCCTCCGTCAACCAGGACCGTAACGTTTCCACAACCGATCAGTGATGACCCTGGAATCCGCCTTGAATTGCACCACCTGTGGCAAAGCTTTCGTGGTGCCTGCGGGCCGCGAAGTGGCGGGCCTCGTCGAAGAGGAATCGACACGCTGCGCCCGCCTGCGCGAAATCGAGGAGCAGCGCAGGGCGCTCGACGCTACTCGCACCCAGGCCGGTTTTGCCGGTGCACTGCATGGGAGTGGCGAATCCGATACCGTCGACCTGGTGATGCAAAGGAACAGCATGATGTGCCTCGATGCGGCGCTGAAGAACGAGGCGGAGGGCCTCGTTGCGGCCCTGCTGCACGAGCCGGCGCACTAACCAAAAGTGGGCACTGAGAGAACGGAGCAAACAGGAAAGTGAAGGAAAGTTTACCGGATTGCCCGCTGCAGCCTTTTCTCCTTTCCCCCCGTCACTTTTCTCTTCCGAAGGAGTACTTATGCATTTCGCCATTTCCGCCACCTGGCGTCCGACCGATCCCACCCGGGCACAACTGCCTTTCATCTTTGCGGCCTCCGCATTGCAGGCGGGCGACACCGTTACGCTCATGCTGTTCCACGACTCCGTGCACATGGCCACGCAGGGCACGGCGGAGAAGATCGTGCCCTTCGGACCGCCGCCGCGCTATGAGGAAGTCGTGGGCCACGCGAATGCGAAAGTCCTGGTCTGCAAGCCCTGTGCGAACCTGCGCCAGCTAACCGAGGCGAACCTCGACAAGCGCGTCAGCATGGGGGGTATGAACGAGTTCTACGCCGCGGCGGCAAAAGAAAACGCCCGCGTCGTCTGCTTCTGAGGGGAAAGGTAAGAGTCAATCCCGGTGCTGCGTGCTGATAAAGAGCGAGCCGGCACTGGAAGCGTTGACGCAGATACCCTACTACGTGAACGCAGGACCCGGCACCTGTTTCTACCTCCTGGCCCTTAAATCCCTCACCTGCTGCTCGAGTTGCTGAATCCGGTCAAGTAGCCTGACGACGAGCGCGAGCGCGCTGGCGTCGAGTTCGAAATCGCTGCGAAGGCGGCCGGCGGTCTGGACCGCGGTGATGGACGCGGAGGTCAGCCGCCACTGCGATCCGCCAGTCGTTGCCGGTACCAGTACGCCGCAGTCGACGAGTTCGCGCAGCACCTCTGACGGCAGGCCGGAGAGTTCGGTGAGTTCGTCCAGGCTCATTCCGGCGCGATCTTCCAGCCAGACGGCTTCAGCCAGTTCGATTTTCATTCGCCGTCTCCTTTCGGAAAGGCCGCGCGCGGATTGAAGTCCGAAGCTCCCGCCATCTCCTTGTACAGCGCCTGCTCGCGCTCGCCGGTTTTCTCGGGCACCACGATCTGGGTCACGGCGTAGAGGTCGCCCGCGCCTTCCGTGCGTCTCGGCAGGCCGCGCCCGGTGAGACGCAGTTTGCGCCCGCTGCTGGTTGCCGGGGGGATTTTGAGGTTCACCGGCCCGGCGAGCGTCGGCACTTCCACGCTGGCGCCGAGCGCCGCCTCCCACGGCGCCAGCGGCAGGTCCAGATAGAGGTCATGGCCGGTCACGCGATACAGCGCGTGCGGCAGCAGCGCGATGTTGAGATACAGATTGCCGTTTGACCCGCCGTTCATGCCCTTGCCGCCTTTGCCGGGCAGGCGCAGGCGGTCGCCGTCGGTCACGCCCTTCGGAATGCGCGCCGTGAACACCAGCGGCACGCGGTGCAGCCGGCCCTGCCCGTCGCGCTCCGGCACGCTCAGGCTCAGCTCCCTTTCGGTTCCGCTGAAGGCATGCTCGAGCGTGACCGGCGCAGTCACCTCGAAATCCTGGCCGCGGACCGGGATACTGCCGCGGCGTCCGCCGCCGCGGAATCCTCCGCCCAGATTTCCGAAGAGGTCGGAGAGGTCGACGTCGTCGAAAGAGAAGCCGCCGGCGCCCGCGCCGCCTTGCCCGTACTGGCCACCCCAGCCAGGCGGCGGACGGAAGTCCTCGCCGGGCCGATGGCGGCCCAGGTTGTCGTAGGCGGACTTTTTCTCGGGGTCCTTCAGGGTCTGATAGGCCTCGGCGATGTCCTTGAACTTCGCCTCGCCGTCCGGATCCTTGGACACGTCCGGGTGGTACTTGTGCGCGAGCTTGCGGTACGCCTTCTTGATGTCGTCGGCGCCCGCTTCGCGCTTCACGCCGAGGATTTCGTAGTAGTCCTTGTATTTCATCGCTTGTGGACAGGGGTGGTGGTCAGAAGTTCTTGCGCTAAATGTTGGGTGGGGATGAGGAATTCAAGGGGGGGCAGGACCGTATCTCGGCCTGAACTTCCCGCCCTGACTACAGCACTAACGAGCAATCCGTCCTTTATTCGGTCATCCCGGTCATGAGAATCAAACCCCTGTTCCAGCTTGCGAAGACTGCATTCTCGAACTGGCAGGCAGACTATGCGCCGAGCATGGGCGCCGCGCTGGCCTACTACACGGTGTTTTCGCTTGCCCCGCTGCTGGTGATTGTGATCGCCATTGCGGCGCTCATCTTCGGCGACGAAGCGGCGCGGGGCGCGATCATGGACCAGGCCAGCGGCATGATCGGGGAAAACGGCGCCAAGGCCATCGAGGGCATGCTGGCGAGCGCGCAGAAACCGAAGCAGGGGATGATCGCCAGCGCGCTTGGGATCGTCGTCCTTGTGATCGGCGCGACGACGGTCTTCTCGGAACTCGAGAGCAATCTCAACCGCATCTGGAAGGTAGAACCGGACAAAGGTTCGGGTGTCTGGCACTTTCTCCATACCCGCCTGCTCTCCTTCGGCATGATCCTTGCGGTCGGTTTCCTGCTGATCGTATCGCTGGTCGTGAGCGCCGCTATCGCGGCATGGGGAAAATACTGGAGCGGCTGGTTCGGCGGATTCGAGGCCGCGCTGCATGCCGCCAATTTCCTGATCCCGCTGCTCGTCCTCACCGTCCTGTTCGCCATCATCTACAAGTTCATGCCGCGGGTATCGATCCGCTGGCGGGATGTCTGGATCGGCGCCCTGGTGATGTCGCTACTGTTTTCCCTCGGGAAATTCCTGATCGGCTTGTACATCGGCAAGAGCGGGGTCGAATCGAGCTATGGCGCCGCAGGCGCGCTGGTGGTGCTGCTGGTCTGGGTCTATTACTCCGCGCAGATTTTCCTGCTCGGCGCGGAATTCACCAGGGTCTATGCCGAAAGCCACGGTTCGCGTAAGGCCCCCAAACCCGGCACTGGCCCCAACGAACGGCCGCCGCGACACCGTAAGGCCGGAACATCCGGATAACAGAAGTGCTGATCACTTGCGCTGCTTAGGCGGCGCTTTTTCCCCGGTATTCGCAGCGGGTTTCTTCTCTTCCTGTTCGGAACTGAATTGAAGAGATGCGTTCAGCGCGGTCGCCAGCGCGGCTTCGCCGCTCACGAATTCACTCCACAGGAATTCATGGCCTTTTCGCTTTCCTTTCGGGATGAGCTTGAAGCCTTCCGGGGAGATTGTGAGGACGCAGGGGTTGCCTTTGACGGTCAGGGCGCGTTTGAGGGTTTTGTCGAGAACAGTTGGCATCGGACAGCTAGCTGACAATAGATACTCTGTTGGAGAGACCGGGGAAGAACCAGGCAGTTCACTGGGATTTATTTAGAGAGAAGAGAAAAGTAACAACAGGATCGCTGCGTTGTCTTGGACGCGGCAGTGCTGCGTGAGCCGGGTTGAAATTGGAAGGAAGTTGACAGTGGCTGGTTCCCCTCAAGGAGGTATGGAAGTAAATATCTGGTGGCTAGTGAAAGGCGAAGGCACTATCCAATTGCCGGCCACTTGTTTCGGGGGAGGTTTGGTACCTCTCGCGGGGGGCGTGAGCTGTAGCAACGCAACTCCCTCGCAAACCGCTGCAGCGGCGCAATGGCACTCGTCTCCGCGCGCTGACACCAGCTTTGCAGTTTCTGCAGCAGCTCTTCACGGGTCGCTGCCCGGGTCTCCCACAACGCGCTCAGTTCGTCGCCCATGAAATAAAGCGTATTGAGCCTGGCGCTCAGGCGGCCTTCGCGCCGCAGCGCTCTCTGATACTGCAACCACGACATTTTCCAGTTCGGAAGGCGAAGGCCGGATTGCGGATTTTGATGCGCGTGCGGATAGGGACTTCCGAGGTCTTCGACATGAGCGGACTTCACGGCACGGTTGTAATTCATCAGGACTTCGTAACGATGCGTGATGACGGCTTGCAGGGTGTCGAGATCGCACGCTGCTTTGTTCGGGATGAAATGCGGTTTGGGCGCCACTCGCCGGACCTTCGCCAGGCCGCAGATCTCGAGCGCGCGGATATAGAGCCAGCCGATGTCGAGTTCGTACCAGTGCGTCGAAAACTTCGCCGAGGTCACGAAGGCGTGGTGGTTGTTGTGGAGTTCTTCGCCACCGATCAGGATTCCCCACGGAACAATATTCGTGCTCGCATCGTTGCAAGCGTAGGAGCGGTAGCCGAAAAAATGCCCCATGCCATTGATCACGCCGGCGGCCAGAAATGGAATCCAGGCCATTTGTATCCCGTACACCAGCATTCCGGGGAACAGGCCAAAGAGCGATATGTTGATGATCGGCATCAAGGTAATGCCGAGGCCCGGAATTGCCGAATAGACGTTGCGTTCCATCCAGTCGGACGGGGCGCCGCCGCCATAGCGCGCAATCGTTGCGGCATTCTTCGCTTCTTTCGAATACAAAAGCATTCCGCCCCAGAGCACGCGGTGGATGCCGACCATCTGCGGACTGTGGGGGTCGTCGGCCGTGTCGCTCCTGGCGTGGTGTTTGCGATGCACCGCGATCCATTGCCGGGTGATCATGCCGGTGGTGAGCCAGAGCCAGAAGCGAAAAAAATGGGCGGGAGCAGGGTGAAGATCGAGCGCGTGGTGGCACTGCGACCGGTGGAGGTAGATCGTGACCGCGGCAATGGTGACGTGAGTCAGCGCCAGCGCGACGACGATCGGGCCCCACCAGGGCAAGGTGAAAATGCCGGAAAAGAGCACGTCGTTTACCTGGCAGGCCGCGTGAGGGTAAAAGTTTACCCTCAGGGTGCAGAGGAGCGTAAGGGTAAAAGTTTACCCGCAGGGTGTAGAGCGCTGTGTGCGATAGCGCACATAGCAGGCCGGATATTCCGCAGGCCTCGCCTCGAAGCCGTTAAGGGTTTGTTTTTTCATGGAACAGGGCTTTCACCAGGCCAGGTTGCTGCTGTCGAACGGTCGCGGCATGATGGCCCCCGGACTTCAACCGCCTGGAGGCACGCCGTGTGTGGCCGCTACGTAAGCCCTGAAGAGGCCGAGATCGAGCGCTTCTGGCACCTTGGCCGGCACAACAACAACCCCTTCGGCCGGCGCTTCAACGTCACCCCGACCCAGATCATCCCGGTGCTCCGCCTGGACAGCTCCACGGGGGAAATTGAACTCGTCAACGCGCGCTGGGGTTTGATCCCGGCCTGGTGGAAAGACGCCAGGCCGCCGCGCACTTCGCACAACGCCCGTTCCGAGGAAGCCGCGGCCAAACCGATGTGGAAAGGGCCGCTGGGCAAGTCACGTTGCCTTATTCCCGCCGTGGGCTGGTACGAATGGAAGGCGGTCGAGCAGACAGACCCCGCGACCGGCGAAATCAGGCAGGTGAAGCAGCCGCACTTCTTCCATCTTCCGGACGACCGGCTGTTCTCTTTCGCCGGGATCATGGCGATGTGGAAAGCGCCGGACCCGGAGGCGCCGCCACTCAGTGCAGCACTGTTCACCCAGAATTCCATCGGCCCGTCCGCGGAAGTGCACGAGCGAATGCCCATCATCCTGACGCCGGACATGGAAAAGGTGTGGCTGGACCAGCAGATCACCGATCCGGGCGAAATTATGGCCCTGGCGCGCAAGCACGCGGTCGTCGAAGTCCTGCATCATCCCGTAAGCAGCCGGGTCAGCAGCGCAAGGAATGACGACAGGGAACTTGTCGCGCCGGTGAACGCCGGGCCCCTGGAAGCGGTCAAGAGGTAGGCAGGGTTCATCCGCCACTGGCGGGAATGGTCTTTGCTAAACTCTGGTGGTCGCGGGCGTTCAAGCCTGCGCGCATCTTTCCGAAACTGCATCCCGACCGGAACCGAGGGTATGACGGCGAAATCGAGTCCGGCTTCCGGGCCCCTTGTCCTCACGATCAACGGCGGTTCGTCGAGCATCAAGTTCGGCCTGTACCGGCGCAGCGATCCGCCACTTCTGGAACTGTCGGGCAAGATCGACCGCATCGGCCTGCCCGGTACTTCGCTTTCCTTTCGCGACCGTGACCATCACGGCAGTCATTCCACCGGCGGCCGGGAGTACGTGGCAGCGGCGCAGTACCTCTGCGAATGGCTGGTGCAGCGCGTTGGCGGAGAATCGATAGCGGCCATCGGGCATCGAATCGTTCATGGCGGAGCCAAATTTCATCAGCCGCAGCGAATAGCCGGCGCCGAACTCGAGGAACTCCGCCGCATCTCCAACTATGCGCCGGAGCATCTGCCCGCCGAGATTGCGATGATCGAATTATTCGGAGCGAAGATGCCAGGCATCCCGCAAATCGGGTGTTTCGACACCGCATTCCATCGCACCTTGCCGGGTGTCGCGAGAATCCTGCCCATCCCGCGCCGCTTCCAGGCGGCCGGCATCGAACGCTACGGCTTCCACGGACTTTCCTATACGTGGCTGATGGAGGAGCTCGCACGTGTGGCGGGAGAGAAGGCGGCGCGCGGCAGGCTGGTGCTGGCCCATCTCGGCAACGGCGCGAGCCTCGCGGCTGTGCGCGACGGCAGCAGCATCGACACGACCATGGGCTTCACGCCGGCCGCTGGCCTGCCGATGAGCACGCGTTCCGGCGATCTCGATCCCGGATTGGTGTCGTATTTCTCGCGCAGCGAGAACATGACGGCGGAGCAGTTTCACCGGATGGTCAATCACGAGTCCGGTTTGCTCGGGATATCGGAAACGAGTTCGGACGTACGCGACCTGCTCGCAAAGGAAAGCATCGACCCTCGTGCCGCGGAAGCGGTAGCGTTGTTCTGTTACCAGGTCCGCAAGGGGATCGGCGCCTTTGCCGCCGCGCTGGGCGGACTGGACACGCTGGTCTTCACGGGCGGCATCGGCGAGAACGCGGCCGTGATCCGCTCCCGGATCTGCGAGGGTCTGGGGTTCCTCGGCATCCGGCTCGACGAGGCACGCAATGCCGCCGGCGAGGCGGTCATCTCCGCCGCAAAGAGTGCGGCGTGCGCGCGCGTAATTCGCGCCGATGAAGACGTGATTATCGCCCGGTCCGTGTTCCGCATCCTCGACTCCACCCCATCCACCCAAGCCGGTTGAAGCCCATGACACAGCCCCTCTCCGCCGATCTGCTGCGGAAAATGAACGCCTGGTGGCGTGCCGCCAACTATCTTTCCGTGGGCCAGATTTATCTCCTGGACAATCCGCTGCTCAGGGAGCCGCTGACCCTGGCTCACGTCAAGCCCCGGTTGCTCGGCCACTGGGGCACCAGCCCTGGACTGAATTTCATCTATGTGCACCTGAACCGCATCATCCGGGACCACGACCTGGACATGATCTACGTTACCGGTCCGGGACATGGCGGCCCTGCTCTGGTCGCGAATACCTACCTGGAAGGCACCTACAGCGAGTTCTATCCGCAGGTGTCGCGGGACGAGGCCGGACTGAAACGGCTGTTCACGCAGTTCTCGTTCCCCGGCGGGATTCCCAGCCACGTGGCGGCGGAAACGCCGGGCTCGATCAACGAAGGCGGCGAGCTCGGCTACTCGCTGGCCCATGCGTACGGCGCCGCTTTCGACAATCCCGGACTCGTGGTCGCCTGCGTGGTCGGCGACGGTGAGGCGGAAACCGGCGCGCTTTCCGCGAGCTGGCATTCCAACAAGTATCTCAACCCGGCACGCGACGGCGCGGTCCTGCCGATCCTGCACCTGAACGGCTACAAGATCGCGAGCGCGACGCTGCTTGCCCGGATCAGCCGGGAGGAACTGGAACAACTGTTCCGGGGCTATGGCTACAAGCCCTATTTCGTGGAAGGCGACAATCCGGACAAAGTCCATCAGCTCATGGCCGCGACGTTGGAGCATGTGGTCGCGGACATACGCCGGATCCAGGCCGAAGCGCGCAGCCATGGATTCAGGGAACGTGCGCCATGGCCGATGATTGTCCTGCGAACGCCCAAGGGCTGGACCGGACCGAAGGAAGTGGATGGCCTGCAGACCGAAGGCACCTGGCGTTCGCACCAGGTCCCGCTCGCCAATCTGCAGAAAGAACCGAAGCACCTGCAGATGCTGGAAGCATGGCTGAAGACCTACCGTCCGCAGGAATTGTTCGACGCATCCGGCAGACTTGTTGCCGACGTGGCGGCGCTGGCGCCGAAGGGCAACCGGCGAATGGGGGCCAACCCGGTCGCCAATGGCGGGCTGCTCCTGCGCGACCTCGAACTGCCCGATTTCCGCGCCTACGCCGTCAATATTGCCGCGCCGGGCTGCGTAGTGGCGGAAACCACGCGCCCGACGGGCATGTTCCTGCGCGACGTGCTGAAGACCAATGCGCCGAGCGCGAACTTCCGCGTGTTCGGTCCGGACGAGACGTCGTCGAATCGCCTGGGGGCGGTGTTCGAGGCCACAGATCGAACGTTCTCCGGCGTGATCCTCGAAAGCGACGAACATCTATCCCCGGACGGCCGGGTGATGGAGGTTCTCAGTGAGCATCTCTGCCAGGGCTGGCTGGAGGGCTACCTGCTCACCGGGCGCCACGGATTCTTCTCCTGCTACGAGGCCTTTATCCACATCATCGATTCCATGTTCAACCAGCACGCCAAGTGGCTGAAGGTCTCGCGGGAAGTCCCGTGGCGCAAGCCGGTCGCCTCGCTCACCTACCTGCTGACCTCGCACGTCTGGCGCCAGGACCACAACGGCTTCAGCCACCAGGATCCGGGCTTTATCGACCACGTGGCGAACAAGAAGGCGGACGTCATCCGCGTATATCTGCCACCGGATGCCAATACCCTCCTGTCGGTCACCGATCATTGTTTGCGCAGCCGCAACTACGTGAATGTCATCGTCGCCGGCAAGCAGCCGGCCTGGCAATGGCTGGACATGGAGTCCGCGATCAAACATTGCGCCGTCGGGCTGGGCATCTGGGACTGGGCCTGCAGCGACCAGGGCGACGAACCCGATGTGGCAATGGCTTGCGCCGGTGACGTCCCGACCCTGGAGACGCTGGCGGCGGTGGATTTACTGCGGCATCACATCCCCGACCTGAGGATAAGGCTGATCAACGTCGTTGACCTGATGGCGCTGCAACCGAAAAGCGAACATCCTCACGGTCTGAATGACGCAGATTTCGATGTGCTGTTCACCCGTGACAAGCCGGTCATATTTGCCTATCACGGCTATCCTTCCCTGATCCACAAACTGACTTACCGGCGGACCAATCACGGCAATTTTCATGTGCGCGGTTACAAGGAAGAGGGCACGACCACAACGCCGTTCGACATGGCCGTGATGAACGACATGGACCGTTTCCACCTGGTGAAGGATGTCATCGATCGGGTGCCGGGATTGAAGGAGCGGGCCGCCCATGTGGCGAAACTCATGGACGACAGACTCGCGGAGCACTGGAGCTACATCCGGCGACATGGCGATGACATGCCGGAGGTGCGCGACTGGAAGTGGGGCGACGCAGCGCGGCAGCTCAATCGCTGAGTTTCCGCAATCTTCGTTCCCCGCTTCCCGCCGACTCGTGGCTACATCGCCCCGAACTGCCGCTCGACGCCCTTCGGGTCCTTCAGCCAGGCGCCATGCACATCCCGGGACATGGAGTCCGGCGTGATGTCGTCCAGGCCGGATTCAATGCCATCCAGAATTGCTCGGGCAACGTCCCCAGGTGAAGTCTTTGCCATCGGGATGTCTTTGGCCATGTCGGTATCGACCGGTCCGGGAAATACGCCGTGCACCCGGATATTCTTTTTTGCGAGTTCCGAGCGCACCGCCTGGGTCATCGAAAAAGACGCGGCCTTCGACGCGGAATAGCCACCGAGGGCCGGCATGTTCGCCAGCGAAACCACGCTCAGCAGGTTGACGATCGCGCCGCCGCCGGCTTTTTCGATCTGGGGAGCAAAGGCGCGGATCACGTTGAGCGTGCCGAAGTAGTTGGTCTGCATGTCGCGTTCGACCAGTTCCGGCGAGCCGCTAAGGATGCTGCCGAAAGCGGCGACTCCCGCGTTATTGATAAGCAGATTGACCGGCCCCGTTTCCGCGGCGGCTCTGGCGATCTGCTTCGGGTCCAGCAGGTCGAGTTGCAGCGGGACGACGCGGTTGCGGTCCAGCGCGACCACGCGTTCCAGTCCCGCCGTATCCCGGCCGGCGGCATACACACGGCGCACGCCGCGATCCAGCAGTTCCTTGACGAGGGCCAGTCCGATGCCGCGATTGGCGCCGGTTACGACTGCTACTTTGTTTTCAACGCTCAGGTCTTGTTTCCAGTCATGATGTCTCCTTGATATGCGGGCTTCCGGTGTGGAAGCGGTGCGGGCAGTCTAGGCGCCGGAACCGGTGGCGCACAGGGGCCGGCACGCATAACACTCGTGCAGAAAACGCATGAATCCGTCGCCATCCGGCGGACAATCGCGGCAGCAAGGGCGAGGTCACCGGGATACGGGTGAAGGTCCGCAGGCTGAGTTCCGGCGGCATCGCGCTGCATGAATGCGCCCTGGCCGGAAAGGAACTTTCGCTTTCGCGGGGCTGGCTGGCGGGCGCCGACCTAAAGAAGGGAAGGCTCGCCGACATGCTTCCGGACTGCGAAGGCACGCCCACCGATTTCAATACTGCCGCCTGGCTTACGTTTCGCGCGAACAAACGCATGCCGAGGAAGGCGTGTGTTTTCGTCGATTACCGGACGAAGGAGTTCAAGGACAACCTGCCGTGGAGGCGTTGAATGACAGGATTGAGGAGGGGTCGAGGGGGCGGACCGCTCTTCAGAGCGTGCGCCCCGCCGCCTGAACTTTCCCTTTCAGCGCCAGCACGAGATCGTCGACCGCGAGCAGGAACTGGTCATGGGCCTTGCCGGTTTGTTCGAGCAGCCATTCGTGCGGGATGGTGGTTTCCATCGACAGCTCTGCGTAGTGGTTGTAGGCAATGCGCAACTGGTGGGTGTCGCGCATCGCGAAGACCGGAAGTCCGGCGTCGATGTCTACGATGTAGCGCAGGGGGTCGAGCTGCCGGCGTTTGAGAACCGTCTTGATGCCGGCCTGGGCCTGGGACAGCGCCGTCTGATAGGCGACCGAATCGTATCCGGCCGCGACGGGCGCCTCTTCGTCGTTCAGGCGCGCCGCACCTGACGGGCGGCGGCGAACTCAGCGTTCTTGATCGGTTCGGGCGGCAGTTTCTTCATTCTTTCGAGCGCCTCGGAAAACAGCTGGAAGACATCGCGGCCGATCGAGGCTGCGACCGATTTCTTGTCGGAGCCCTTCATGCCTTCGCAGAAGGTTTTCACGCGCCCCAGCGACTCCATGACTTCGCGGTCATTGCTGGTGGTGAGTCCGTTGATTTCCGCGGGAAACACGACAGTTCCGCTGCCCGGGACCATCAGGCTCGCAAGCTGGCTGGCGAGCGTGTTGCGTACTTCGGTCCGGGTGCGAAACGGCGTGAACAGCATGGTCCATTTTTCATCGTTCATTCTTTGCCCCGTGGTCGGATTGAAAGTAGATGTGGCACGGCAGTCGCATGTCGTCTGCCTGGTTAATGGGGTCTGGTGCGGTTACCGGAGCCTGCTGCGCGAGGCGGGGCGGGCGGGCGGGCCACCGGGAACAAGAACGCCCTGGCGGTAATAAGTGGAGTTAGACGCTGCAACCGTGGCCGGGGCGGCGGCTTTTTTGCCTGCCTGCTTGCCGGTTTCCTGTTTGTCGGGTCCAGGAAGCCGAAAATCCGGGGGAAACTGGGCGAAAGATTTTTTTGTTCCGGAGCTCATGGCGGCTTCCTCGATGCCCATGCGGGGCAATCTGTCGCGCCAAGAGCCGGGTGCGGCGCGGGGCGAATTCAGTATGGCCCCTATTCAGGGGCGCCGTCAGGATATTTGCCCGCATGGCGGCAGGCCCGGGCTCCCCAGCCGGCCCCTTCGGGGCGCTTGTTACAAAAGAAGAAAATCTTTGACTGCGGGCGTTTAACCCCGTATAAAGGCGGCGCGTGGATGTTCCAAGCGCTTATATTAGTTGGTCCGTCGTAGCTCCGTCCTTACGGTACTCCTCAGATCTCCTTATTTTGTCCTCTTGGTATTCCCGCCTTCGGGCGCAAGCCCAATTTAAATTTTTAAAGGAAGATCTAACATGGCAACAGGTACCGTTAAGTGGTTCAACGACTCGAAGGGCTTCGGCTTCATCACCCCGGATGACGGCGGCAAGGATCTCTTTGCCCATTTCTCCGCGATTCAAGGCAACGGCTTCAAGTCGCTGCAAGAGAATCAGAAGGTGAGCTTCGAAAAGACCACCGGACCCAAGGGCGACCAAGCGTCCAACATCCAGCCCATCTAAAGGCTGAATGACGCCCCGGCAACGGGGCTGGTTCCGAAAAAAAGCCCGGGAAACCGGGCTTTTTTCATTCGTACTCCGCGTGGAACCCCATTGAGAGAAAAGGGAAGAGCTCGTGGGCAACGCGCCCCTAGCTCTCGCGGACAAGCGGAATACACCATCGCGCTGATGGCGGGGTTTATCAATATAGGCGGCGAACGTTGCCAAAAAATACGCAACGCCGGAACGGTGAACAGTGAGCGGCGAACAGTGAGCGGTGAACGGTTTAAAGAATATGCTTAGATCAATAAAACCTTAGCCCATCACACAGCGCCGCATTCATTCCGCGGCTTACCCGTTCACTGTTCTCTGCTCACTGATCGCCGTTCACTGATAACCGCCACTGTTCACTGCTGTGCGGCAGGAATGCGGTACAGCTTCCCCGTGGCATCCAGATCCTCCACGTTCCACGGCGCGCCGGCTCCTTCGATCATCCAGCGCAGGATTTCCCAGAGGTCGCGATCGACGACGGCTTCGTCGAATGGTTCCAGCGCATCGACGATGGCACTGATTTCCACACCCGACGGAAACGCTTCGCCGCTGCGGCCGATGAAGCAGAGTTCGTAGACCATTGCGGAGGGCGCGGAAACATAGCCGGGTTTGCTCAACCCGACGCGGCCGAGGTCGAAGCTGCGATCGAAGAAGGCACGGAATTCCGGATAGTGGCCGACCCTGTCCTCCATGAGTACCAATGCGCGGCGTTTTCCAGCGAGCGCCGGCGCTTCGATGATTTTGATCCGGGGTGTCATCTGCGGGTCACCGGGCAGGAAGCTTTTTCAGGAACTGCAGGACCAGCGCCGCGATTTCAGGACCCGAGTCTTCCTGCAGGAAATGGCGGCCGGTGACCAGGTGCGGGCCTTCGGCGTGCGGCAGCATTTTCTTGAAGCGGGTTGCGAACGTCGCGTGATCGAAGACGTCGTCTTCGCGGCCCCAGATGATCATGGCCGGCAGCTCGCATCGCGACAATTCCGACTCGAGCCAGCGGAAGCGTTCGCTGGCCCGCGCCGAATTGTCGAGCGGAATCCATCGCGGCCAGGTCCAGGTCAGCAGGCGCGAGGCCGGATCGGGCAGCACCGCTTCGTAAGCGCCCATGGCCCGTTGCTTGAATTTCTCGCGGTCGACGACGGACAGATAGACGCCACGGCCGGCGAGCACGTTGTGGCGCCCGAGAAGGTAGGGGCCCACCAGCGGCGCATGCATCGTGCGCCAGGGAAATATCCGCGTATGGAATTCCGCGGGTGGCGCCGGCCATGCCCAGGTACTCATGATCACCAACGCCCGGATCTTGTCCTGGTGCGAGAGCGCGTAGCTCAATCCCGTCGGGCCGCCCCAGTCGTGGCAGACCAGCGTGATGTTCTCCAGCTTCAGGTGCTGCATCAAGCCGGCGAGATTCGCCGAGTGCCCGTCGAGACTGTGCGCGTGCTCGTTCACCGGTTTTTCCGACAGCCCGAAACCGATCATGTCCGGAACGATCACGCGATAGCCGGCTTTCAGCAGCGGCGGGATCACGTCCCGGTACAGGAAACCCCAGGTCGGATTTCCATGCAGGAGTACGACCGGTTCGCCGGCCCCTTCGTCAATGTAGTGCATGCGCCAGCCGTTCACCCTCGCGTACTTCGGCGCGTACGGCCACTGGTCGCGGAGATGGGAGGGGAGGTCGGATATCAGCATGTCGTCATCATCAGCGCATTGCATCAGAAGGGCATTGTAAGGGGCGGGGCCAGACAAGGGGACACTCACAAGCACTCGTCCAGGGCGTGAAGCGGAGCAGGAAAAAGGCGGGAGGCCAATGAAACGACGAGACCGGGAATCGAGGCGCAGCCGGGTACCTTTGAAGGAGAGCCTATCCCGGGCCAGGGCTGGATAATCCTGACCGAGAAAGAGTGAGCGGCAACGGGCGGTCCCTCAGGAAGGACTGAATGCGCCGGAACTCCCGGCCCGCCGCACAGTCTCAGCATTGATTACACGGGTGGAAATTCCCTATACTTCAAGCATGGCACGTCACTGGAAAAACTGGGTCGTGGTATTCGTTGCGCTTTGGCTGCCTTTACAGGGCTACGGCGCGGTGGCCATGCCGTTTTGCAAGCACGGACCGGCGATGCCAGGCTCGTCGGTCGCAGTTCCCGTGCAGGTGGATGCTCAATCCGGGGATTCCCAGCACGGACATGAAGGGCATGCCGGCATGCAGCACCACGACTCTGCGGTCGGCAATCAGCCCGTCTATCCGGACAACTCCACGGACGAGCACGCCGGCCTGGGCTGCAACGATTGCGGCGCCTGCCAGTTGGCCTGTGCGCCATTGATTGTTTCCAGAATTTCGAATGTCGTCAGTCTGGGAAGTCCGGTTTACGATCTCCTGCCTGTCGAGTCTCTGGATTCCGTTTCGCCCGAGCAACTCCAACGCCCCCCCCTGACCGCGCTTATCTGAAGCGCGGGTGATCGTCTGACCGACCGGCATTCCGGCCGGATTCGCTTTCCTCCGCATGAAATCCCGGCGCCGCCACACGCGGCTGCCGTGCAACGAGCTCAGCTTTGGCGCGCGACTGCGGTATGCCGAATGCGGCCAGCTCAGTGCAGTTCAAGCACCGGGGGATTTCGATCATCCACATGACTCGAGCATTGCCGAAACCTTCGACGCTGACAGCCTGGCGGGTGCCAGCATGAGTGGCTTCCGAGTTTATCGAACCTGTTTTATCGAACAGTGATTCAAGGAGAGAAATGATGAGAATTGAAAGGGTGGTTGCAAGGGGCTGTTTCACCTCCTGCGCCCTGATTGCGGGCATTGCGATAGCTATGGCGCAGTCCGGCAAACTTCCCGATCCCGCAGACCCGGGTGCCGCGGCCCCTGCAGCGAAGTACGAGTCTGCTTTTTCTGACTACCAGCCATTCCGGGAGCAGGAAGGTACATCCTGGAAGCAAGTCAATAAGGAAGTCGCGGACAACCCCGGCATGGCATCGATGCATTCGATGAAAGACATGCCGGGGAAAGTCGTGCCAGGCATGGATTCAAAGGCTGCCGACGAGCCCATCAACAAAGAGGGCGCCGGCGGCCACGACATGGACTCGATGAACGATATGCCGGACAAGGCCATGCCCGGCCTGGATTCGAAAGCCGCTGACGAGCCGATGAGAAAAGAAGGCCACGACGCGATGCCGAAGGCCAAACAACAAACCGCGCCCGGCCAGTCCGCCAGGTCTCAGACCGCTGGCATTACCGGTAACGGCATCGTGCAAGTCATCGACAAGGCCAATGGCAAAGTCAAGCTTACTCACGATCCGATCGCGGCATTGGCCTGGCCGAAGATGACCATGTTCTTCCGGCTGAAAGACAACGCGCTTGCGGACCAGGTGACGGAAGGCGACAAAGTGCAGTTCACCCTGGAGAAATCGGGCTCCGGCTATGTCATCTCGGGCTTCGAAAAGGGCATGGCAGGCGATGACATGAAAAAGGCGAAATGAGGAACCGATGATGAATCACGCAAACCCTTCCCGTTCAATCCGGCCGAAGATGTTCGTGTTCGCGCTGGCAGCCTTGCTGCTCGGCGGCTGCGCCACGTTCTCCAAGGACGGCGGTTTCAAAACCGTTGAGGAGGTCGCCAAGGACCGTATCAACAAAGACGTCATCTGGGTGCGTGCCGACAGCGATGCCGACACGGTCCAGACCACCGTGAGAAAACTGCTCGCCTCGCCGCTATCGGTGGACGACGCAGTGCAGATCGCACTTCTTAACAACCGCGGATTGCAGGCGACGTACGCTGAGCTTGGCATTGCGGAAGCCGACTTGGTGCAGGCCGGCCGGTTGCGCAATCCGGGGTTTACCTTTCTGCGCGCGCGTGCAGGCGGCGAGACGCGCATAGAGCGCACCTATACCTTCGATTTCGTCAGCCTGATAATGGCTCCGCTGGCGACGCGTATTGAAGGCCGCCGCCTAGAGCAGACCAAGCTGCTGGTCACAAATGAAGTGCTCCGCGTCGCGGAGGAGACCAGGAAAGCCTACTTCGAGGCCGTGGCTGCACAAGAGAGCGTGCGCTATTTCGAGCAGGTGAAGACCGCGGCCGAGGCCGGTGCCGATCTGGCCCGGCGCATGGCCCGGGCCGGCAACTGGAGCAAACTCGATCAGGCACGCGAGCAGGTGTTCTACGCCGAAGCCGTCGCCCAACTTGCCCGGGCTCAACAGAGCGGAGTCAACGAGCGGGAACGGCTAACCCGGCTCATGGGACTGTGGGGAGACGACTTGCAGTTCAAGCTCCCCGAGCGACTGCCTGCGCTGCCCGACGACAAGCCCGAGCTCAAGGACCTCGAGCCGTACGCCATGCGGGAGAGGCTCGACATCCGCGCGGCGCGACGCGAGACAGAGGCATTGGCGGCGTACCTGGGGCTCACCAAAACCACCCGCTTCCTCAATGTGCTCGACGTGAGTTACTTGAGAAACAGTGAGCCCAATGGTGTGCGCGAAACCGGCTACGAGATCAGTCTGGAGATTCCCCTCTTCGACTGGGGCGGTGCCAGGGTCGCCAAGGCGGAAGCCAACTACATGCAGGCGGTCAACCGAGTCGCCGAAACCGCGATCAAGGCGCGCTCCGAAGTACGTGAGTCCTACGCCGGATATGTCAGCGCCTACGAACTCGCCAGACACTACCGGGATGAGATCGTGCCGCTGCGGAAAACCATCTCCGAGGAGAACCTGCTCCGCTACAACGGCATGCTGATCAGCGTGTTCGAACTCCTCGCCGATGCCCGCGAGCAGGTGACAAGCGTCAACGCTTATATCGGGGCTCTCAAAGGCTTCTGGCTTGCCGAGACCGATCTTCAGAAGGCCCTCGGCGGCAAGCTGCCCTCGGGCGTTACCAATCCCGCATCACCGACGGACTCGGAAAAACCAGCCGCACCCGACGCGGCAAACCATCCCGATCCTCATCAACAGCACGGAAAAGGAAACTGATCATGTCTACACGACGTCAATTCTTGCACTCCTCGGGAGCGGCGCTGCTGACCGCCGGCTTGGTGAGCAGGGTGCAGGCCGCCTCGCTGCCCGAGGCGCCCATCCAGGCTTCACCGCTGACGCAGCCTCCGCTGGCCCCACCCAATGGCCGACCCTATAACCCGGTGGTGACCCTGAATGGCTGGACGCTGCCGTGGCGCATGAACAAGGGCGTCAAGGAGTTCCACTTGATCGCGGAGCCCGTGGTACGCGAAATCGCGCCCGGCATGAAGGCGAACCTGTGGGGCTACAACGGCCAGTCGCCGGGTCCGACGATCGAGGTCGTCGAAGGTGACAAGGTGCGCCTCTTCGTTACCAATAAATTGCCGGAACATACCAGTATCCACTGGCATGGCCAGCGCCTGCCCAATGGCATGGATGGCGTAGCCGGTTTGAACCAGCCGGCGATTCAGCCGGGCAAGATTTTTGTCTATGAGTTCATCGCCAAGCGTCCCGGCACCTTCATGTACCACCCTCACGCCGACGAGATGGTGCAGATAGCCATGGGCATGATGGGTTTCTGGGTCACCCATCCCAAGGATCCCAGCCTGCATCGGGTGGATCGGGATTTCGTCTTTCTTCTGAACGCCTACGACATCGACCCTGGCAGTTTCACGCCGCGAGTTGCCGAGATGCTCAATTTCAACATTTGGACCTTCAACAGCCGGGCGTTTCCGGGCATCGACCCGATCGTCGTGCGCAAAGGCGATCGCGTCCGCATTCGCATTGGCAACCTGACGATGACCAATCACCCGATCCATATACACGGACATGAGTTCGAGGTCGCGGGCACGGATGGCGGTTGGGTGCCGAAGTCGGCGCGATGGCCCGAGGTAACCGCCGACATTGCAGTCGGACAAATGCGGGCCATTGAATTCGACGCCAGCGACGCCGGCGACTGGGCGTTCCACTGCCATAAGTCGCACCACACCATGAACGCAATGGGCCACGACGTCCCCACCATGATTGGCGTCGACCAGCAGGGCGTGGCCGAGAAAATCAGCAAGTTGATACCCGATTACATGGTGATGGGGGACACCGGCGGATCCATGGGCGACATGGAAATGCCGTTGCCAGACAACACGCTGCCAATGATGACGGGGCAAGGTCCCTTCGGTGGCGTGGAAATGGGCGGCATGTTCACCGTAGTCAAGATTCGCGAAGGACTTGGCCGCAACGACTACAAGGACCCGGGCTGGTACCAACAACCGCCGGGTACAACCGCCTACGAATGGACCGGCGAGCCGTTAGCCTCGATTCGTGCCCCTGACATGGAAAAAATGTCGGCCAAGGCCGGTGAAAAAGTTTTGCAAGTTACGAAAGGGGGCTCTCATGGTTCGCACTGATCCGAGGAAGTGAAACCAAACGTTCATTCAACCGTTAAAACATTGTCTTTGGAAAGGAGCCGCGAATGAAATCACTGATCATCGCGTTCGCCATCGCCTTTGGTCCCCTGGCCGCGATCGCACACGCTGACGGCGATGAGCACCATGCCGGCGAAGGAAAAAAACATGGCAAGGGTCACGCGGTCGCAGTAGGTAAACCCGGGAATCCCGGGAAAGTATCGCGCACCATTGATGTCGAGATGAGCGACACCATGCGTTTCTCACCGGCGAGCATCGAGGTGAAGCCTGGCGAGATCATCAAGTTTGTGCTGAAGAATAGCGGCAAGGTGAAGCACGAAATGGTGCTGGGGCCGATGAAGGAACTGAAAAAGCATGCGGCACTGATGCAGAAGTTCCCCGAGATGGAGCACGCCGACCCGAACATGGCTTCGGTCGAACCCGGCAAGACCGGGGTGCTGGTCTGGCAGTTCACCAAAGCCGGCACCTTCGATTTCGCCTGCCTGCAGCCCGGCCATTTCGAGGCGGGCATGGTGGGCAAGGTCGCGGTCAAGCGTTAATACGATTTCCACTATCCACGTCAAAACAGGAACAGCACATGAAACGCACAGCGACAGTTCTTCTTGCGGTCACCCTTGGCCTCGCGGTACCTGTTGGCGCGAGCGCAGCTGACGATAACTCCACAAAGCAGCACAGTGATGCAAAGCCCATGGACAGCCACGCGCAAATGAGTACCGGCGAAGTTAAAAAAGTGGACAAGTCCAGCGGCAAGCTCACCATCAAGCACGGCCCCATCGACAATCTCGGCATGCCGGCGATGACCATGGTCTTCCGGGTGAAAGACCCGGAAATGCTCGATCAGATGAAGCAGGGCGACAAGATCAGCTTCGTCGCCGAGAAGGTAAACGGGGCATTCACATTGATACAAACCGAGCCAGCAAAGTAGTCCTGTTTAATTTTTACGACTTGACGTAGACGTTTTCGGTGCCTGAAGGGCGCGCTGCGAACCAGGCGCTCGCTGTTTCAACTTTTATACCGTCGAGCGGCGCGCTCAGCGCCCTTTCGCAGGGGATTCTCTTAACACCTACACATTACTTGTATGCGCAACAGGCAATGAATTCCGCGCAACTATCTCAAGCGCAATGCATTCGTAATGACCGAAGCGGAGCTCAGGCTCATCGCCAGTGCCGCGATCATCGGCGACAGCAACCAGCCCGTGAAGGGATACAGCAGGCCTGCCGCGAGGGGAATGCCGAGCGCGTTGTAAACGAAAGCGAATCCCAGGTTCTGTTTCATGTTGCGGATGGTGGCGTTCGACAACGCAAGGGCCTGCGCAATTCCGCGCAAATCGCCCTTGACCAAAGTGACCTGAGCACTGTTCATCGCCACGTCGGTGCCGGTGCCCATTGCGATTCCGACGTTGGCTTTGGCCAAAGCGGGCGCGTCATTGATGCCGTCTCCCGCCATGGCTACGACGTGCCCTTCGCGTTGCAGTTTTTCTACCAGTGCCAGTTTGTCGGCCGGCTTTACTTCGCCATGGACCTCATCGACCCCCAGCAGTTGCCCCACATGCTTTGCGGTGGTCAGTCCGTCGCCCGTTGCCATGACGACGCGCATTCCCAGAGACTTGAGGGTGGCGAGCGCTTCGGGTGTGCTTGCCTTGATGGGATCCGATATGGCCAGCAGCCCTGCCAGGAGACCGTCCACGGCGATGTGGACCACGCTGGCCCCCTCATTGCGCAGTGCTTCGGCTTGCGTTTGCAGGGCATCCACGGAAACGTTCATCTGGGTCATCAGTGCCGCATTGCCCAACGCCACCTGCCTGCCGCCGACGGTCCCGCTGACGCCTATGCCGCTGCCGGACTCGAACGAGCCTGGCCGTTCGAGAGCAAGATTTCTGGTACGCGCGGCAAGCACGATGGCATTAGCCAGGGGATGCTCGCTGCCCTGATCGAGGCTGGCGGCGAGTCTGAGGATCTCCTCTTCCGTGTACGGTCCGGCGGCAATGGCCCGATCGAAGGTCGGCTTGCCCTCGGTGAGCGTTCCCGTTTTGTCGACGATCAGGGTATCGACCTTGCGGAAATTCTCGATGGCCGCGGCGTCACGGAAGAGAATGCCCTGGGTTGCAGCCTTTCCCGTCGCCACCATGATCGACATCGGGGTCGCCAGGCCCAGCGCGCACGGACAAGCGATGATCAGAACGGCGACGGCGTTAACGAGGCCAAAAACCCAGCTCGGCTCCGGGCCGAACAGGCCCCAGGCGAGCAAGGTAAGAACCGCGACAGTCACCACCGCGACCACAAAGTAGCCCGCCACCTGGTCGGCCATGCGCTGCATCGGCGCTCTGGAACGTTGCGCCTGCGCGACCATTTGCACGATCTGCGCGAGTACGGTCGCGGATCCGACTTTCTCGGCGCGCAGGATCAGTGTGCCGGACGTATTCATGGTGGCGCCGATCAGTTTGTCGCCGCTGCGCTTGGTCACCGGGATGGGCTCTCCCGTCAGCATCGACTCGTCCACGGCGCTGGTGCCTTCGGTGACCACCCCGTCCACCGGCACCTTTTCGCCGGGTCTGACCCGCAACAGATCCCCCACATGAACATGCGTGATCGGTATATCTTCCTCCGCGCCCGCGGCATCGATGCGGCGGGCGGTTTTCGGCGAGAGCCCAAGCAGCGATTTTATGGCCGCGGAGGTTTGCGAGCGTGCCTTGAGTTCGAGGATCTGCCCGAGCAGCGTCAGCGAGATGATCACCGCCGCTGCCTCGAAGTACACGCCGATCCGGCCCATCGACATGAACGACTCGGGAAAGATTCCCGGCGCAACAGTGGCGGCCACGCTGTAAAGAAACGCCGCGCCGGTACCCGTTGCGATCAGGGTCCACATGTTGGGACTGCGATTGACGATGGACTGCGCCCCGCGCGCGAAGAACGGCCAGCCCGCCCACAACACGATCGGCAGGGAGAGTGCCAGCTCGATCCAGCTTTGCGCATTCGCTTCGAACCAGTGGAAGCGGTGCCCGAACATGGCCAGGATGGTGACGATCACGGTCAGCGGCAGCGTCCACCAGAAACGCCTGCGGAAATCCTGGAGTTCCGGATTCTCCTCGTCATCGAGCGTCGGCATTTCCGGTTCCAGTGCCATGCCGCATTTCGGGCAGATGCCCGGATGATCCTGCCGGATCTCGGGATGCATCGGACAGGTATAGATCGCTCCCGGTTGCACCGGAGCCGGCGCCGGCTGGGGCTTCAGGTACTGCCCGGGATTCGAACGAAATTTGTCCAGGCAGCGCGGATTGCAGAAATAGTATTCCTGCCCGTCATGGCTGAGCCGATGCTTGGCCGTCGCCATGGTGACGTTCATTCCGCATACCGGGTCTTTGGCCGTGCCGGGCGGTTGAGCTGGCAGTTGCGCCGACAACTCCGCGGCCGGGGCAGTCGTTGCCCCGGGCTTGGCGCAGCAACTCCCGGCATGCGCCGGATGCGTGTGCCCGGCGTGTTCGTGTCCGCTCTTCATGATTTCTCCAGTGTGGTTCGTTGCGTTGCTTTACCTCGATGATGTACTCTAAAGTCCGTACCCCGGTACGGAGTCAACACATGAGCCAGACAACTTCAATGACCATCGGCCAGCTCGCCCGGGCCGGCGGCGTCGGCGTGGAAACCGTTCGCTACTACCAACGGCTAAAGCTTCTGGACGAGCCGGCCCGCGCATACGGTTCGGTCCGGCGCTACGGTAGTGACATCCTGGAACGCATCCAGTTCATCAAACGCGCGCAGGGACTCGGCTTCACGCTTTCTGAAATCAAGACGCTGTTCCTTCTCGATGCAAAGCGCGACCGTCATCGCGCGCATCGACTTGCGCAAAGCAAGATTATCGAAATCGAGCAGCGCCTCAAAGACATGTCGGCCATGCGATCAGCACTGAGGCAGTTGGTCTCTTCCTGCGAGGCCGGCGATGCAGCACGGCCCTGCCCGATCGTGGAGGCTTTCAAAGGGAGCCATACCGGTGATGAACCGGAAGCAACGGTGGGTTCCCGCGGGGGCGGCTCCAGAAATGCATCAGGACCCGATCGGTCAGGCAAGGACCGGGCCGCCCGCAAGTCCTGACGTCGCCGTGAATACGGGTGCGAAGCCACCTCCCGGGGTGCGGAAGTTTGTGGTCTGTCCCTGATACAGGCGCGCTGCGACGAGTTTGACCTCCCCGGCGTAGGCGTAGTTGCGAACATCGGCTTTCAGTGCCTTGGCCGCCGCTTGACCTGCAATGTGCCCCTCGTCTGCAATGTGCCGCTCGCTGGGTGCGACCAGCGTCTGGGCAACGTAGGTGCCCTTTGCCATTTCCTCCCACACCCGCTTCGTGAGCTTGTCGCCGCGATAGGCGGCTTTGCTGCCATACCCGGCGGCAGGTTTGAAGAAGAGCTCGCGCCGCTTTGCCCACATTGCGTCCCGGCTTGCAGCCGTCATGATCTCGGTGCGCGGGATCCCGGCGAGCAGCGTGCCAATTGTGTCCCCGGCGACACCCGTCTCCCGCAGGAACGTTTCGTCGCAGAGCAAAGTGAGGTTGCGCTTGTCTGCATAAAGCGCATGCGCGCGCGGATGCGGGCTCACAACGACTTGCCCCGCTATGTAGGCGAGCTTGAGCGCCTCCTGGGCCGGCTGCTCAAGCGTAAAGTCCGTCAACCGGTTGTAGACAAAATCGATGGGCTGGTTGCCATGCCATAACCGCGCATCCTTCCGCACGAGCTCGCGAGGATCGCAGACCGTCGCCTTGATTCCGTGGCGGCTGAAGAGTTGCCGGTACAGCAGAAACTCGGGATATAGATACTGCTGCTCGGGCGCTTCGTCGACGATCGCTACGGACATCAACGCAGCGTCCTTGCGCTGCAGACGCCACTCCGTCATGAATACCTCGAACAGTGCTTCCTCAATGGCATCGGCTTCCATCGGTGCCATCGCGAGCCCGGCCACGTCTGCGCAACAGGCCCGATGCGCACGTCCCAGAACCGCATTGAGCAGAGCGCCGCCCGGATTCGTATTGATTTCTATCAGTTTTGGCCCCGCAATGGCCAGATGAAAATCGTATCCCAGGAGCCCGCCGGGCGAACCCGGATCGGCGTGCGCGATATCCGGGCTCCAGGCCAGCGCCGCGTGGCGAAAATGTGGCGTGGCGACGACTGCTTCAACGGCGCCGATCACCCGCGCCATCCCCTCGATGTGCTCGCTTGAGACGAACATGGGCACCGACGCGAAAAGGTGAGGATGAGTCTCGATCATGGCGCGGGACAGGCCGCGGGTGCCCAGATCCGCCTCGAGACCGCGGCGCAATGCCTCGTCGTCGAGGCTGAGGCAGTAACACGACCGATTCAGCGCCTCGACCGAGGTCGCCGCCTGGCAACTGTTGCCGCAGCTATCCAGCGAAGACTGCGCGGTGACTTCCGTCATCTCAGGAACCTCCTGCGCCAAGCACCGTTGCAGGCCATTTGCGATACGGCGCGCTCTGGTCGCCTCGCGACACTATGTCGACTTCCGCTAACCCGGTATCGAGGATACGTTCTAAAGCTTCCTTTTTTTCTACTGGATAAATAGAATGGCTATCCAGCATAGTTTTCAGGAAAAGTCCGGGTTTCGCACGCTACCGTTGAGACTCTTTGTTCGGCGGTTTCGTTCCGAAAGTCGCCGGGTACCTGTTGATAGTGCCAGAACCGCATGCGGATAACACACTGTTGTCTACCGCACAGACCTGGGTGTGAGCTCCCTGTACCTTAAAGGATGGAGTTCATCGTTCACAGGACCGATTTCAGTCGGCACCGCGGCACCAACGACGCTCCCGCGCGTACGCAGGCGGACGTGGGATTCGCCATCGGCGCCGGCACCGACTTCGCGATGGAAAGCGCGGAAGTGGTGCTCATGAAAAGCGATCCTTTCGATGTCGTCGGCGCCATCGGCCTGTCGCGCGTCACGCTGCGCAAGATGCACCAGAACCTGTGGTGGGCGGTGGGCTACAACGTTGTCGCCTTTCCGTTTGCCGCCGGCGTGTTCTATCCGCTGACCATCAGCCCGGAAATGTCAGCCCGGAAATGGCGGCGATCGCCATGTCGGGCAGTTCGTTGCTCGTCGCCGCCAACGCGACGCTCCCCAAGCGCGCGACCATCCAGGGACTCCGCTGAACGATGAACCTCGACTGGCTCGCTGAGCAAGGACTGGAACGCCTGCCGCAGTATCTCACCGCGCTGGCGATCGGCCTGCTCATCGGGCTGGAGCGCGAGCGCAATCCGACGGCAAAGGCGGGCTTGCGTACTTTCGCGTTGGTCGCGCTCGCGGGCGCCATGTCGGCGACGCTCGCCGAAACCTTCGCCGCGCCGGCCATCATTGCCGTCGGTCTGGCCGCGGTCGCGTTCATGATGATCGCCGCCTACTACCACCATCACGAGGCGTTCCACGAAAGGGATCCCGGCACGACCACCATCGCGGCCGTGATCGGCTGCTACCTGCTCGGCGCCATGACCCTGGCGGGGTTTGCGCGCCTCGCGGTCATCCTCGGCATCCTCGCCACTGCCCTTCTCTACTTCAAAGCCGAGCTCAGGGGCGTGGCGCGCAGGCTGGAGCGGCGCGATCTCGTTTCCATGCTGCAGTTCGCTGTCGTCGCCTTCGTCGTGCTGCCGCTGTTGCCTGACCGCGGCTTCGGTCCGTACGCTGCGCTAAACCCGCGTCATATCTGGCTCATGGTAGTGCTGATCAGCGGGGTGTCGCTCGCCGGTTATGTCGCGCTGCGGCTTGTCGGCCGGGAACATGGCGCGATGCTGCTCGGATTCTTCGGCGGTCTGGTGTCAAGCACCGCGACCACGCTCGCCTACTCACGCTACGCGCGCAGCGGACCCGAATTCACCGGACTGGCCGGTGTGGTGATCGTGACGGCGAATCTTGTTCTTCTCGTGCGTCTTGCGGTGCTCGCGGCGATTACGGCGCCGGGAATTCTCGGTGTGCTGGGGCCGGTGCTCGCCGTGGCGCTCTGCGCTGGAGCCGCGGTGTTCGCCATCGGACAGCGGCGCAATCGTCCCCTGCAGGAGCTGACGCTGCCGCCGATCGGCAATCCTGCCGAACTGCGCACCGCGCTGGGCTTCGCGCTCCTGTATGCGGGCGTGTTACTGCTGGTCGCCTGGCTCGACGCGCTCGTTGGGAGCAAAGGCGTGTACGCAGCCGCCCTTGCGAGCGGGCTGGTGGACGTGGATGCGATCGCCCTCACGAGTCTGCGCCTCTACGGCCTTGGCAGCCTGACGCCCGGGCAAGCCGCGACCGCCGTCGTGCTCGCGGTATCGGCCAACGCGGTCTTCAAGCTGGGTATCGTGCGCGTCGTCGGTGGCGGCGCGCTGCTTCGGCGCTGCCTTCCCGTCATGGCGGCAATGGCCGCGGGCGCCGGGCTTGGGCTCCTGCTGTTCGCATGAGATCACACACCAAGCGTATTGGTGCATGAGGACTGCAGTCAACAGCGGGCACATCGCCGGTGTGTTAGCGTCCACCATGATCGCGCTCATGCTCGCCGCCTTCACGGCGTCGGTCGGCTTTGGCGTGGTCCTGCCGGGTGCTTGCTTCGTCCTGACCGCAGGTCTCGCGGTGCTGGGCTTCCTGCCAAGCCTCGGGATGCCGCATTTGCACGTACATTCCAATTCACGCCCGCGACCGGAATCCACATGAACGATCGAGCCCATAGACAACCGCTTTTCAGGCCAACTCGCTTGTGTGGGCCATGCCAATAGCCGCAAGCAAACCAGGCTTGGCCGCATCCCGCAATCAGGCAGGCGGCATGGCGAAGGGCGGCAGGCCCGATGATCCTTCCGTCAAGGATGCTGACGAAGTGGCAAGGACGCTGGGGGCAGACCTCGACAACGGACTGACTTCACAGGAGGTGTCGCGCCGGCTTGCGCAAGACGGCCCCAACGAACTGCGCTCTGCCTCACGGCGGCCCGCATGGCGTCGCGCCTTGTCGCACTTTCATGATCCCCTCGTTTATCTGTTGCTCGCCGCCGTTGCCATCGCGCTCGTTGCCTGGGTGATCGAGGGCATGGTCGGCTGGCCTGTGGATGCGATCGTCATCGCGCTGGTCGTTGTCCTCAATGCGGTCCTCGGCTACTTGCAGGAGGCCAAGGCGGAGAACGCCGTCGCCGCGCTGGCGCGGATGACCGCGGTGACCTCCGCCGTGCTGCGTGACGGTCAGTTGCTGCGCGTGCCCAGCGCCGGGCTGGTGCGCGGGGACTTGCTCGTACTCGGCGAGGGGGATGCCGTCGGAGCGGATGCGCGCCTGGTTCAGGCTTCGACACTGCGCGTACAGGAAGCCTCGTTGACCGGCGAGAGTGAGGCCGTCCTAAAGGATGCCGCCACGCTGAGCGCATCGGCGGCGCTCGGCGACAAACTCGACATGGTCTTCAAGGGCACAGCCGTCGCCCAGGGGACCGGTCGCGCCGTGGTCACGGCGACCGGGATGAATACCGAGATGGGCTCGATTGCCGAAATGCTGGAGGCGACCGAGGAGGAACCGACACCGCTGCAAAAGGAAGTCGCACGCATCGGGCGCATGCTGGGCATCGCCGTCGTCATCATCGCCGTCGTGGTGGTGGGGACCATTCTGCTGATCTCCGATATCCGCAGCGCCGCCGATGTCATTCACGTCCTGCTGCTTGGCGTGTCCCTGGCGGTGGCAGCCGTGCCTGAAGGGCTGCCGGCGATCCAGTCGGTGGTGCTCGCGCTGGGGGTGCAGCGGATGGCGAAGCACAATGCGATCGTCAAGAAGCTGTCGTCGGTGGAGACGCTGGGCTCCGCCTCGGTCATCGCCTCGGACAAGACTGGCACCTTGACCCGCTCGGAAATGACCATCGAACGGGTGATGACCGCCTCGGGTGGAACCCATGTCACCGGGGTGGGGTACGCGCCTGAAGGGCGGGTCGAGCGCGAGGGCGCCGAGCTGGCAGCCGGACCGCAGCGTGACGAGAACATCGTGGTGCTCAGCGGCGGCAGCCTGGCGGGCAATGCGGATTTGCGCCAGGGAGCGGGCGGCGAGTGGGAGATTCACGGCGACCCCACCGAAGCGGCCTTCCTGGTGGCCGAACGCAAGCTGGGCGTCACCGAACGGCGCGAACGCCGTTTCGAGCGCATCGGAGAAATCCCGTTCACCTCCGAGCGCAAGATCATGTCGACGATCGAGCTGGACCACGAACACGGCGACGCGGTTATGGTGATCACCAAGGGTGCTCCGGACGTTCTGCTCGATCGCTGCACCCGGACTCGCGTGGGGAAGGAGATCGTCGAACTCGACGGCGCTTTACGGGCGCGGATTCTGGCGGACGTCGACACGCTTTCCGACGCGGCGCTGCGCACCCTGGCGGTGGCCTACCGCCCGCTCGACGCGGGCGAGGACCGGCACGCCGCCGAATCGCTGGAACGAAACCTCATCTTCGTCGGCACCGTCGGCATCATCGACCCGCCGCGTGAAGAGGCAGCGGTGGCGATTCGCGAGGCCCATCGGGCTGGCATCCGCGTGATCATGATCACAGGCGACCACCCGCGCACCGCCGCGCGAATCGCTGCGGATCTGGGGATTGTGGAAGCCGGCGCCAGCGCGCTGACCGGGTTGGCGCTCGATGCGCTCGACGATGCGGCCTTCGCCGAGGCGGTGCGCAGGACGTCTGTCTATGCCCGGGTGTCGCCCGCGCACAAGCTGCGCATCGTCGACGCGCTGCAAGCCGATGGCAACATCGTCGCAATGACCGGCGACGGCGTCAACGATGCCCCCGCGCTGAAGTCGGCCGACATCGGCATTGCGATGGGCGTCACCGGGACGGAAGTAACGAAGGAAGCGGCCCGGATGATCCTCGCCGACGACAACTTCGCCACCATCGTCGAGGCTGTGCGCGAGGGTCGCGGCATCGTCGACAATATCCGCAAGTTCCTGCGCTACCTGCTGTCCTCGAACATGGGCGAGGTGCTGACGGTCTTCCTGGGTGTGGTGGGGGCGGGGGTGATCGGGCTCACGGGCGCCGGCGACGCGGTGGTGCTGCCGCTGCTGGCAACGCAGATCCTGTGGATCAATCTGGTCACCGACTCCGGGCCTGCGCTGGCAATGGGCGTCGATCCGCCCATTGACGACCTCATGGCCCGCAAGCCGCGGCACGTAAGCGAGCGGTTGATTGACGCCCGCATGTGGGCGAACGTGATCCAGACCGGCGTGGTAATAGCCGTGGTGACCCTGCTGACGATCGATATCTACCTGCCCGGCGGATTGATCGCGGGCACCTACGACCTGGCCACTGCCCGCACCGCGGGCTTTACGGTCCTGGTATTTACCAGCATGTTCACCTGCTTTACCGCGCGCTCGGACATCACGAGTGCGTTCACGCACCTGTTCGTCAACCCGTGGCTTTGGGGCGCTATCGCACTGTCGGTGCTATTGCAGGTGGCGGTCGTCAACCTTGCGTTTCTCAATCTGGCCTTCGGCACCGTGCCGCTGACATTCGAACAATGGATGGTGTGCGCTGCGATGGCCAGCGTGGTGCTGTGTTTCAGCGAGCTACGCAAGCTGGCGAGTCGCGTACTGGGCAGAAAGCATGACGCCGAAGGTGGCCTCTGAATGGACACGGGTGATAGCAGGTTCACCAGGCAGCCCAGCTCACCGGGTTGTTCCGGCTATTCGCGATGCAGACGATGCTTCCGAGCATGATCGCTTGACACTATGAGCATTCGCCATCTCGACCGGTTGCTGGAACCAAAGTCAATCGTCGTCGTCGGTGCATCGGACCGTGTCGGCAGCGTGGGTGCCACCGTATGGCGTAACCTGCGCGCCGGTCATTTCGCGGGGCCGGTCTACGCCGTGAATCCCAAGCATGCCTCACTTGAGGGCATTGCCGTATTCGCGCGCCTGGCCGAACTGCCGCAAGCGCCCGACCTTGCCGTGGTGTGCACACCGATTGCCACGGTGCCGGGCCTGATCGACGAACTGGGACGGCTTGGTACGCGCGCCGCCATTGTAATGACGGCGGGTCTTAACGCCGCGCAGAAACAGGCGATGCTCGCCGCGGCCCAGCCGCATCTGCTGCGGGTTCTTGGACCCAATTGCCTCGGACTGCTGACCCCGCACCTGGGCTTGAATGCGAGCTTCGCGCACACCGACGCCTTGGCCGGCGAAGTGGCGTTCGTCTCGCAGTCGGGGGCACTCGTCACCGCGGTGCTCGACTGGGCCAAGTCACGGCGCATCGGCTTTTCGCACATGGTGTCACTCGGCGAACGCGCCGACGTGGACTTCGGCGACCTGCTCGACTACCTGGCGAGCGATGCACGCACCCGCTCGATCCTGCTCTACATCGAATCGATCGAGCAACCTCGCAAGTTCATGTCGGCCGCCCGGGCCGCGGCGCGCAACAAGCCGGTCATCGTCGTAAAGGCCGGCCGCGCGGGAAACGGCTTGAAGGCCGCCGCGTCCCACACTGGCGCACTGGCCGGCTCCGACATGGTGTTCGATGCCGCCATCCGCCGCGCCGGCATGCTGCGCGTGGACACCCTGCAAGATCTGTTCATGGCGACCGAGACACTGGCCCACTTCGGCGCCAACCGCGACGAGGCACTCACACTCATGACCAACGGCGGCGGCGCCGGCGTGATGGCGGCCGATGCGGCGGCGTTGGCCGGTATACCACTACGCGAGCTGAGCGAAGGCCTGCGCGACAAGCTCGACACGATGCTGCCGCCCACCTGGTCGCGCGCGAATCCGATCGACATCATCGGCGATGCACCGGTGCGGCGTTACACCGAGACGCTGCAGGCGCTGCTCGCCGATGGCGACAGCGGCGCGGTGCTGTTCCTGCACGCGCCGACCGCGATCGTGCGCAGCGACGACATCGCCCGCGCCTGTGCGCCGATCGCTTGCCAGGCGGCTGGTCGTGTGATGGCCTGCTGGCTGGGTGACGCTGCGGTGGCGGACGCGCGGCGCATCTTCGAAGACGCCGGTGTGCCCAACTATGCTACCCCCGAGGAAGCCGTGCGCGCCTTCGCCATGCTTGTGACCTATCGCCGCAATCAGGCGTTGTTGCTGGAGGTCCCGACGGCGAGTGAAAACGGACCGCCCGACATCGCTGCGGCCCGCGTCCCGATCGAGGCGGCACTTGCCGGGGGCCGCGACATGCTCGACGAGCTCGAGGCGAAAGCGGTGCTGAAGGCCTACGGCATTGCGGTCGTGCCGACCGTCGCCGTTGGGCCTACGAGCAGTGCAGCGGCGCTGGCGGCGCGCAAGCTCGGCTACCCCATTGCGCTGAAGATCCTGTCGCCTGACATCAGCCACAAGTCCGACGTGGGCGGTGTGCGCTTGAACCTCCGCGACGAGAATGAGCTGCGTCAGGCGGCCGACGAGATGTTGACACGCGTACGCGAGTTGCGGCCGCAGGCGCGGATCGCCGGCTTCACGGTGCAGACGATGGTGACGCGCCCGCTGGCACAGGAGTTGATCTGCGGGGCGAGTGTCGACCCGCTGTTCGGTCCGGTTCTGCTGTTCGGCCACGGCGGCATCGCAGTGGAAGTATTGGCCGATCGCGCGATCGCACTGCCGCCGCTGAACCGTGTGCTGGCCCGCGAACTCGTGTCCCGAACGCGAGTTGCCAAGCTGCTTGCCGGCTATCGCGACCACCCGCCGGTCAATCTCGACGCCGTCTGCGACGTGTTGATTGCGCTGTCGCAAATGCTGGCCGATCTGCCCGAACTGGCCGAGCTCGACATCAATCCGCTGTGGGCCGATCACGACGGCGTCATTGCGCTCGACGCGCGCCTGCGCGTTAGCCGTGAGGCGGGGGCAGGTGCCGCGCATTTCGCCATCACGCCCTATCCGGCCGAACTGGCTCAGAGTGTGGATTGGCAGGGTGAGGTGATCGTGCTGCGGCCCATCCGACCCGAAGACGAGCCGCAACACCGCGC